>MDSY01140213.1_pt1 | contig 29176 bp, 30 predicted proteins | sample 811131 | NCBI WGS metagenome assembly MDSY01 (sample SAMN05326643, study PRJNA326480) | marine metagenome | isolation source: seawater | place: Atlantic Ocean: South West | collected 2010 | reverse complement strand
TTGCGGGTACATCAAAAAGTATTTGGAGTTCGTACCACGAGAAAAGGGCGGCGGGTTCCAAGGCGAACTTGATCCAAACAGCCCTGAAGTGCTCGGCGCAGTTCGTGATAAAGGCACGAATAAGGACATGATGAAGAACGGAAACGAACTTGTCATCTCCGCACAGCACTACTGCAAGATTCGTGATCCAGAATCCGGGTCGTGGCAATCCGCGATCATCGACATGAAGTCTACCAACCTCAAGATTTCGCGTCAGTGGAATACCATGATCCAGATGCAGGAACACACGGCAGACGGGAAGACTTTCAAGATCCCAAGCTTCGGTGTTATCTGGAGACTTGAGTCGGACGAAGTTTCGAACGACAAGGGCACATGGAATAGTTGGAAGATCGGTGGTCGTGAGGGTTACGTCGATGACCAAGATCTTTATAATTCATGTAAAGAACTCTCAGAAATGGTTGCGGATGGCACAGCCCAGGCTGAAGCCGATCCCGATCTAGTTGCTCCTGCCAATGACGGTGAACCAATCCCGTTCTAGGCGCAACGATGGGGGCAGGGTGCTGGTATCCTAGTTTTCGGGAGACTACTAGGTGTACTCCACTGGTTACCTTGCCCCCACCAATTTTGAGGTTTTGTCATGGACGACATACAAAAGTTCATGGCGGCTTTTTCAGGATTTGAAACCGCGCATGGACAAACAATTATCAAAGGTACGAGGAAGAACGGCAAAGAAGAAGCCGACTCTCGTGTAATTAGAGCACCGCTTGATGAAGAACATATTGAAAAACACTTCCAAGGAATCGTGGGCGCGGGGGCTATCCCGATCACTAGTAAGAACACTTGCCGGTTTGGTTGCATTGATGTGGATGTTTATCCTCTTGATCATGCTGGGCTTGTCCGTGACTGCGCTAGGCTTGATGTTCCTGCTGTGGTTTGTAGGTCTAAGTCTGGTGGAGCGCACGTCTATTTCTTTATCGAAGGGTGGATCTCTGCCTCGGATATGCGCGACAAGCTATCGGAGATTGCTGCGTCTTTGGGCTACGGTTCGGCAGAAATTTTTCCAAAACAGGAAAAGCTATTAGTCGAACGTGGTGACGTAGGCAATTTTATCAACCTTCCGTATTTCGACGTAGATCGAACACTACGCCCGGCGTTCAACGCCCGAGGCAAGGAGCTCACGCTCAAACAATTCTTGAAGTATGTGGACAAGCAGACGGTGACACCGGCTGAGTTCATGGACTTGCAACTTAGCTCAAAGACAAACTTCATGCCGGAGTGTCCTCCGTGCCTAGTTACGCTGACCACAAACGGCATAGGCGAGGGTGGCCGCAATGAAACCATGTTCAACATCGGGGTCATGTACCAGAAAATGGACGAGGACAACTGGCCTAGTCTTCTGGAAAAGCACAACCAACAGTATTGCAAGCCTCCGCTGCCGGCCTCTGAGATAGTCGATATCCAGGATCAGCTTCGTAAAAAGGAATACCAGTACGGATGCAAGAAGTCTCCGTTGAAGGACTACTGCAACAAGACGCTGTGCCTGTCACGAAAGTATGGGGTGGGCAACGGATCAGGCCGAAGCCTTGAGATCACCGGGATGAGTGTCGTGTTGTCAGAGCCGCGTGTCTGGTTTGTCGATATCGGTGGCGAACGTTTGGAACTGACGAGTGAAGAAGTTCAGATGCAGTTGAAGTTCGGCCGTGCTTGTCTTGAGCAGTTGTCGTGGTTGCCTCCGCGTGTCAAAGAAGACGATTGGACGGCAATGATGAACCTAGCTTTGCAGGAGTGCATGAAGATTGAAGTTCCGCCAGAGCTCACGAACAAAGGGCAGTTCCAAGAATTGCTTGAGTCTTTCTGCACAGGGCGGGTGCAAGCCATGAGCCTCGAAGAGCTCGTGCTTAACAAACCGTTCACTGAACATGGGCATGTATTCTTCAAACTAGATGCCTTGATGGACTATCTGAAAGGCAAGGGCTTCACTCAGTATACAAGGGGTCAGGTACAGGAACGGCTAAAGGAACTTAATAACGGCGAGTCATCCAGCACGGTCAAAAACTTTTACGACAAAGCCAAGAAACGCAAGAGCGTTCGGGTTTGGTCAGTGCCTGAGTTTGCAAGCGAGGCAGAGATACCGCCGGTTGATATCAATCCATACGAGGCACCGTTTTGATGAAAACTTCTGCATACTTGGGCCCACCCGGAACGGGAAAAACACACACGTTGATCAATATCGTGAAGGATGCTTTGTCACAGGGTACGCCGCCAGAACGCATCGGCTTTGTCTCTTTCAGCAAGAAGGCAACAGAAGAAGCACGAACCCGTGCGTCGCGTGAGTTAGCACTCGACTATAAAAAGATGGTGCACTTCAGAACGCTACACTCGTTAGCTTTTCGACAGCTAGGTTTGAAAACTGAAGCCGTCATGCGTAGCTTTGACTATCAGAGACTCGAGACAGAGCTCGGCTTGCCGTTCTCTTCCACACAATCCATGAACATCAATGATGGTGAGTTCTTTCGAATAGGTGGCAAGGGTGACATGTACCTGTCTATTTACAACATGGCGCGTGTTAGAAAGGTGTCGTTGCAGGAACAGTTCAACCTCGCAAACAACTGGAACTTGCAAAGCATAGAGCTAGACCACGTTGTTCGAACATACGCTGCATACAAGCAAGCCCTTGAGAAGATTGACTTTGTTGATATGATTGAGATGTTCATCAGCCAGGGAGAGGCTCCTGAATTAGATCTTCTGATAGTTGATGAGGCACAAGATCTTGTTCCTCTACAGTGGGACATGGTTGATAAACTCAAAGATAACTCTCAACAAATCTACTACGCGGGAGACGATGATCAGGCGATTTACGAGTGGATGGGTGTGGACGCGTCCGAGTTTGTACAGCGGTGCAACTCGGCAGACGAAGCTGTCGTGCTTGATCAAAGTTTCCGAGTTCCAAGTTCCGTGCACGAAGAAGCAACGCGCATGATCAAGTACGTTCAAGGCCGGATAGACAAGCGGTGGAATCCCAGAGAAGATCAAGGCAATGTTTCGTATCACTACAGGATAGACGAACTGCCTTTGGAAGAGGGGCAGTGGATGATACTTGCCCGGACAAACTATATTGCTAATCGTGTCGCGGCTGATTTGAAGAGCAACGGATATTTGTTTTGGCGAAACGGCAACGGCTGGAGCGTGGCGAAGTCAACACTGGATGTTGTTCGAGGGTTTACTAAACTGACACGCGGCCAAGAGATAGACAGAGATGAACTGTCTCAAGTGTGGCGTAAAATTAAAGTAGATCGAAAGATCCGCACGGCTGGCAACAAAACACTCAAAGCATCTGAAAACGAAGTCTTTGATATTGAGTTTCTAGAGTCTCTGGTTCAACGTCCGTTACAAGACAAGAAGTGGTTTGAAGTTCTGGAAGTTAGTGACCAAGAGCGTATTTACATTACATCGGTTTTGGAATCTGGAGAGAAGTTCAATGATGAAAACCCAAGACTTGTTTTGTCTACAATACATAAAGCCAAAGGCGGTGAGGCAGACAACGTGGCCTTGCTACTAGAATCTACCAAAGCGTGTTGCACGTTGAGTGAACCAGATGCAGAACGCCGTGTGTTTTATGTCGGTGCTACGAGAGCCAAGCAGAAATTGTTTGTAGTCGATAACCCAGAAGCTAGGTGGAGATTTCAGCTATGAAAGAAAAGCAGTTATCTTTCGAACAAAAAGACACTGATTGGAAACTACAATCAAAAGAGATACCCGAGGAGGATATCCGCGAGGTAGCGTCAATTGCTTTGGATCAGGATTGGACACCACCCATGTCGTTCCCTGATCACTACAAAGATGCAAGCGTCATATCAATTGACCTCGAGACACGAGATCCCAATCTTATGACACTAGGACCAGGTTGGGCGCGGGATGATGGCTACATCATTGGCTACGCTGTGGCGTTCAACGACTTCTGTGGGTACTACCCAGTGCGTCATGAAGTTGGCGGCAATATGCCTGAGAAAGCAGTGCACGGTTACATCAAGGAGATGATGGAGTGTGATGTGCCGAAGGTCATGCACAACGCACAATACGATCTTGGATGGCTACGCTGGGCAGGGATTGAGGTCCGTGGTCCGGTGTACGACACTATGGTTGCGGCGGCTATGCTTGACGAGAACCGTCGCTGGTACAATCTGAACTCGCTAGCGTTTGACTATCTACAAGAACGAAAGAACGAAAAGCTTTTGAAACTTGCCGCAGCGGATTATGGCGTGGACGCAAAATCAGAGATGTGGAAACTACCAGCTAGGTTTGTTGGTCAATATGCAGAGCAGGATGCGGCAGTTACCAAACGGCTGTGGGATCGTATGCAACCCGACCTGGTGCGCGAAGAAGTCAGCAGTATCTTCGAACTTGAAACAGCCCTGACACCCATGCTCTTGGACATGCGGTGGCGTGGTGTTCGGGTAGATGAAGAGGGTTCTCGAAAAGCGCAATCCGCTCTTGAGGCGCGAGAGAAAGAGATACTTGGAGAGATAAAGAAGGAGACCGGGCTAAATGTGGAGCCTTGGAATGCGGTGTCAATCTCCAAAGTATTCGACAAACTTGACCTGTCATACCCGAGGACAGAGAAGTCTGATGCTCCCTCTTTTACTAAACAGTTCTTGGCATCCCATCAACATCCGATGGCAGAAAAGATTGTCAAACTACGAGAGCTCAATAAGGCGAACACGACCTTTATTACCAACATCTTGAAGTTTACACACAAAGGAAGAATACATGCGGAATTTCATCCTCTTCGGTCTGATGACGGCGGCACTGTTACTGGTCGTTTTTCCTCCTCTAACCCAAACCTCCAACAGATCCCAGCCCGTGACCCACAAATCAAGTCGATCATCCGAGGTTTGTTTCTACCCGAGGACGGACACAGGTGGGCTAGTTTTGACTACGCGTCACAAGAACCACGATGGCTGGCACACTACTGCGCGTCCATCAGCGGAGTGCATAGGCATCCTTCAATAGATGATGTAGTTGAAAGATATCAAAACGATGACGCTGACTTTCATCAGATGGTAGCTGATATGGCTGGTATCTCTCGTAAAGATGCCAAGACAGTCAACCTGGGCATCATGTATGGCATGGGTGTCAACAAGATGGCTGGTGTCCTTGATACGACAGTCGAAGACGCAAAAGAATTGCTCAACGAATATCACGAAAAGGTTCCGTTTGTTCGAGGGTTGGCAACGATGGTGTCAAACCATGCATCGGAGAACGGTCAGATTAGAACAATTCTAGGTAGGAAGTGCCGCTTTCCGCTTTGGGAGCCCAAGACATTTGGAATACATAAGCCCTTACCACTAGAACAAGCAATCCGAGAACACGGCAGAACATCAATCAAACGAGCCTTCACATACAAAGCGTTGAATAGATTGATCCAAGGTTCGAGTGCCGACCAGACAAAGAAGGCGATGCTTGATTGCTACAAAGCAGGACACCTTCCCATGCTTCAGGTTCATGACGAACTATGCTTCAGCATAAATACAGACGATCAGGTGGAAGAGATCACGGGCATCATGGAGAACTGTGTCGATGCCAAAGTACCTTTCAAAGTGGACTGTGCGATTGCAGATAACTGGGGGCAAGTAGATTGAAGTACGAAATCATCGACAATGCGTATTCGGCTCAAGATAGAGAGAATATGTTTACTTTCGTTCGAAAGAGTAAGTATGTCCTTGGATGGGCAGACCAACACTGGGACGATGTGAATGGTCAACGCAGAATTTTGTACAGCCACTACTCTCTAGAAGACATTGAGAACATGGGCGTGTTTCGATTGCACAACAATCCCAGAATAGACGAGCTCATAAACGGCAGAACTCCAGTAAAACAAGTCATCAACTTGGCAGAACCTTCAAACACGTTCCTGCCTCATACTCATGTCAATGAAGAGGTCTTCATATATTACTGTAATCACAGATGGAATCCCGAGTGGGCAGGAGAAACGATTATATATTCTGAGCATGATTACGAAGCAGAACATGCAATTACGTTTAGACCCGGCAGAGTGTTGTGGTTGAAACGTGGGGTCATGCACAGCTTACGCCCACCTAGTCAAGCAGCCCCTGAATACAGATTTACCTTTGCCGCGTTTTTTGCTTGTGAGCAAGAAACCGGTTAGAGTTGCGGCGGAACACTGAGGAGGTAAGCGTTCCGCCGCGCTCGGCCGAGCATGTGTTTCTCAATAAGACCAGAGCGTGGGGCGGCGTTCGTTGTCTAGATCATCAAGGTGGATAAACCTACGGCTGAAGTCTCCAGACTGTTGCACTCCTACGCCAGTGAAGTCTCCAGACTCGAGAGCTAGGTGCAAGAGATCCAGCGCATCCTCGCCGTATATCCTGATATCACAAGCGCGACCTGATGCGTGAGCACCTGGACCGTTTGGTTTCCTAGCTTCGATGGGATGTTCGGGACTTCTGTATCCGCTGCTGATCGTTAGACTATTGCCATACATGGTGCGGAGTCTTTGCACCTTTGCAACAAAGTTCAGATCCATACCGTCCTCCCCGGTATGCTGACAACGAAACTCTTCTATTGAGAAATTTTTAAACTGTGACCAATCTTGTGACATATCTTACCCGTAATACAGAGAGCGTGTGTGTTTATAAATATACTTGGGACACCGATCATCGTAATAAATCTGATGCGTTTTGAAGGACTGATCTTTGCACTTGAACGTGCAATGACGAACAAGAACATTCGCTCTTCCATCCATGTACGCTTGTGTCACGCCCTGGGTTGAAAGCTGACAGAGCACTGCCGCAACCTCAAGCACCTCGCCGTGTCCTTTGTGCGAGTTCGAGGTTCCGAACTATCTCAACCGGATTATCCCCCAAAAGTCCCGGTGAAACAGGCTCTCTAGCTTGCACAGGAGCTACAGGAGCCGGGGCAATCGATGCTTCAGGCGACGAGAGAGCTAATTCTGGAGCGGGATTTTCATCAATCAAAGACCCAAATTGCTGTTGAAACAATTCTTCTGAGGTTTGATCTCTGTATTTAAATGGTTTCGATAGAGGTAAGTCCTCAAACAAATCTTGAGCAAGGTCATTGTAAATGCTTATTGAATCACCCAATTCCGTAGAATCTATTTCTCTCCTCAAGTTAAACACTTCCGTCTGAACTTCAGCATCATACTCTCTGTCAGGATTTAACCTCAAAGGAAAGAACCGACCTTCTTGTATGGCTTCAAACTCCCCTCGACTAAGAGTAATGTTTTGTGCATCAAGAGCATCTTTAGCATCATCATAGTCAACACCCAAAATACCAGCGGCTCTGAGCTTTATATATTTATCCTGTTGCAATCTAAACAGTCTTGATTGTGCCTCCAAAACATCTTGTTGAAAGTCTTCGATTGAGGCTGCGGGTCTAGACACGCGAAGCGAACGATATGCGTCTCTTCTGATATTGGATTCTGTTCGGTTATACTCAGCCATTTCATAGCTAACTTGAAGAGGCACATTCATTTTGTGCGGAGTCAAACCAAACACTAATCGAAAAAACTCTTTCTGTAGTTCAGGAACTGTGCCACCAGTAAAGGTTTGTCCTTTTGCTGCGGCTGTTAGTCGTCCCGGACCAATACCCTTTGCGTTCACAGACATGAACTCGTTTACTATTGTGGGAGTCAATGCGCCAAAAATGTGAGGCAATCCAGCCTCCATCTTTTCAGCAAAAGTTAAATCGGGTGCAAAAATACGTCCTTGTCTTGTTTGCCCATTTCTAACGAAAACATCTAAAACACGTTCAGAAAGGATTGCTTCATCGCCAAATTGTGAAAGATTTCTTATTAAAAAATCTGCAAGAGCACGATTTGTAGAAATGAAATTGCCTTCACCTAATTGTTCTTTGTTCCGAGCAAAAGTACGCAAAGCCGCCATAGCAGATTCACCAACGAGAGGAGCACCATCATAAGGAAGGTTTGTGCTCAAATTTGTAAATTCAACAAGTCCTTCGTTATCATTGAACAAAATAGCCAGATTTGAACCTTTGTAGTAATCAGCCGCAAGTTCTCTCAAAGCTTCTGCTTGTTCTTCATTGTTTCCAGATGCACCATTGATTGCCCGAACTGTGCTTCTGCCCGTGACCTGAGTAGATCCAATGTATCCTCCAAGCCGACGAACACCGATTGCATTTATCTCGTTTACAAACTTATCTGCTAATTTATTTGCAAGATCGTCATATTCCCCTGCTCGTATAGCTGCCTCAACAGCTTCATCGGACAAACCTTGAAGATCAATATTTTGTTTGGCTATCACTTGCCGAAAGCCGTCCAACAATTCTGGTGTTTTTTTGAACGATAATTCTGCAAAACCTTGATTGAAAATGTTAACGCTGTTCCGAATGTTTTCCGCAGCGTATGCAACAAAATTACCAGCAATCGGGAACCGTGCGATATCTTGAGCCAGTTCATAGGTTCGACCATAGTTAGGCACGGTGTCACCAACAATATCCCCCATCATGATATCAAAGTTATTCCTGTAAGGACCAACAGTGGGGCCTTGTTCAATGGCTCGAGATCCGAGTCTCTTGGTCAAACCTTGAGCATACATGGCTGGCATCAAAAGATCGTAAACATCAGAAGTTACTGCACCAACTCCCAAAACATCGTTCAAAGGATTACGAAGTGCGGCAGCATATTTGCCTCTCTCAGCAACAAGACTAGCGATTCTTGTCAGGTTATCACTGAACCGATAAGCCCTAGTTGCAGCCTTAAAGGGAGAAGCAGCGGCATCTAAAACCTGACTGCCTCCCGGTAACTTCGCAATCTGTGCTCCGGTCATATCAGCAAGACGCGCCAAACCACGACGTTTTACATCTGGGTCACGCATTTCTTTTCTTATGTAACCAAGCATGGACTGTAATTCTTGAAGCACGGGCCCTGAATCTAACACACCGCTTCTACCAAGATATTTCATAAACTCATTAAAATCGTCATCGGTAAAACTAAGAACTTTATTTGCGGCAAGGAGAACAGAATCTTCAAGACTAGCACCACGAAGAATATTGCCATTTGACGCTAAGAAGAACGGGATACTATGAAAGTTCCGAGCTTGTGTTGCTAAACTCAAAACGGTTTTACTAGCTTGAGATAAGCCCTTCATCTGAATCAAGGTATCAATAATGTGTCCTGGTAACGTGTCTAATCTAGTTGGTTGTGTTATGGCTTGAAAAAACTCAGGCTTCACAAACGTCCCCGCCAAGTCTCCATATGATCCACCAAAGACTGTGTTTGAAGCGTCAGGAATTTTTATGTAACCAGCATTTTCAACTGCTTGTATGGCTGCTCTATCTTCTGGGTCAACGCCTTTTATAATGTATGGAGTTTCGCCAGCAGTAATCTCGGCGTAGTTTTTTGCAAGCACAGGATCATTCAACAACTCTCTGTAAAAACCTATGGTCGCAGTAGCTCTCGACATATCACTTATAGTATCGGTCAGCCTAAGAGTAAGAGCTTCTTCCGCAGTCAACTCTGGTTTTTGAATTAATTTTTTAGCTTCAGGACTTACATAAGGTAGTGTGCCCGGTGCCCCATAACCACGAGCCGTAACCTCACCCATAAGAGCTCTTAAAGTTTCAGAACCATCTAGAATTTTACTTCTGCTTTTCAAAAATTGTTCTGATAATCTATACAACGGAACTCTTTTTTTAACGTTCTCTGCAACATCACTACCCTTGTTAAGGTTATCCGCTTGTGCCGCCGCAAGTTTGTTTGGAACAACTTTTGCCGCGCCAGGATTTTCAAACCGTTCTAGTGAAATTTGTTTTGCAACATAATCTTCTGCAAACTCTCTTTTTTGTGCACTGTTTAAAGCAAGAAACTCAGGCTCTCCTAATTTTTCCATGGCTCTTAAAACTTCATCTGTGGCTCGTGCAAAATCAGGCAAAGCCTTAAATTTACCCATATCGCTACGCGATATTCCTGCGCTGAAAGACCGTTGCAGATATTGTCCTTCCAGTTTTTCAAAAGCTTGAACTAAATCAAGAGCAGCCGAGTCGTCTATAAGCCCATCCTCTCTTTGTCTTTTGATGTAGTCAAAAAGCATTGTTGAAAGTTTGTCTCTTTCATTTTTCATTCTTTGAGCAGCTTTTGCGGCAGTCGCGCCGTGCTTGGTTTGTATTTCTGACAGAGGAATTTGTCCGGTTAAATAGTCTTCAAGATCAATGTACGCGGCTTGATTTGCCCGTCGCCCAATACCCAAAGGTGCCATTTTTCCAACAGTTGTTTCTGTTGCTTGCCCAAACAAAGCAAGCTGTGTAGCCATGTCTCGGTCTGAGTCTGTAATCACGTTGCCTAAGTCAGCAATGTCTTCAAAAATATCCTCTCGCAAACCTCTGGCTGTTGTTAGCTTACGTTTTGTAAGACCGCCTAACCGGGTATTGCCAGCCGATTCTATGAGCCGACCAAACCCTCTAGAAATAATCTGCCCTGTTGCAACATCTCCAGCTTTTGCCGTAACTTGCACACCTGTTTTCACGCCCTTCGCTAGGGGTGCCGCTTTCTTTGCTGCTGGAGAAACAATAGTAAGTGCTAAATCCAAAGCTCCACTGATCAAAGCACCTTCGCCAGCGATGCGAAGTTTATTTCTCAAACGTCTAAGTGCTTCATCTCGACCTGTAAAACCAAAGTCTTCCTTTGCAAAATCGTAAGCATCCTCTGTCTTCATGAAATTAGGAGCAGAATCAAATGCATCGGAAATAGTTCCTACACCATCAGGAGCCATCGTAAAATCTGCCACGGCAACTGAGCCTGACGTTGCAAGTGCTCTGCCTAGATTTCCTTTGAAGCCTTCTCCTGCAAATAGTTTCTGTCCTATCTTTGATCGACCAAGTCTTTCCGCTGGCATAATCATCGGGAGAATACTGGTTCCAATAGGAACCTTTTTTCGAGTGGTCCCCAGCCCGGTAATTGGACTTGCACCTCTGCTTATGATTTCTTTCGCACCGACTAAATCATCCACTTGCCGCACAGAAGCTGGACTAACTCCTCGCACAGCAGCTACATCGGCTATAGTGTCTAACATTTTTTGATTTTGAGCGGCTCTAAATGTGGCGTTTGCATATCTGATACCGCCTATCAAAGAAGTTCCGAACACACCAACTAGGTTTGCAATTTCGCCATACTCTGTTTCTGGCAACAAACCAACTGATGACAAAACTTCTTCGTACTCACGACGCATTGTCGGAGCTATTCTTGTTCCAGCGGCAAGATCTACGCCCAAGGCCAACAATTCTGGAATGGCTACAATAGTATCGGGGATCGTTTTGATCAGTCCTTTAGCCATGTCCAAAGTGCCACGACGATCTATTCTAGCCGCTTCAGGCGTTGGAAAAAATACGGGGGAATAGAAACTGCTACCAACGTATTCTGGGTTGTCTGGAGTGTATGCAGATGGTCCCTCCATTTCTGAATATGGAAGGTCGTTTGGATCGACTACAGGTTCGTCTGGAACAGATGGGTCAGGATCGCCGAGAACTACCGTTCTGCCATTTATAGTAAATGTTGGCATGAGCTACTCCACTTGTGGTGGGGGATTAGTCAGCCTCTCAGCATCATCCGCTGTAATGAATGTCCGTACGCCGTTGATGTCGAATAGTTCATACACCACTGTTCCTTCCTTTGTGGTCAAAGGTTTGGGGTTAAGATATTTCGTATCTCGTACTTTTGGTGTTCCTGATGCAGTATTCGGCCCTGGAATACGAATATAACCTCTAGCTTCAGCACCTTTGCTAGCTTGTGATTCTAATTGTGCGGTGTCGTTTCTATCAAAGTTTTCACTCAAAACAATCTTAGTCATGGCTTTGCCAAATGGCACGGCTGGGTCGAAAAGATCATTTGTTGTGCCCACAAGATCAGTTATTTTTCCGCTTTTGGTTATAGCCTCTGTGAGTGTAGCTCGTTCGGTTTCGTTTAAGGGTATGTCAACATAGTTGTCGAAACTTCCAACGAATTTCCCATCTCGTGTAAAATCATATTTTCCGGTATCAGGATTAGGGACGACACCAACAATACTTAATTCTGGAGCCATTCTATTCATGGCAGTGACTTTTCTACTTAAACGAGTCTGCTCTAAAGCTTGTTTTTCTTTTCGTTTGTCATCTTGTAGTTTTGCTATGGCGAGTGTATTGGCAAGCTCCTGTTGTCTACGCTTACCAATTCCTTCAAGTGTAGGAATTAATCCTGCCGCGATGTTCTCTGTTGCTGATGTGCTTTGACCGGCGGCTATTCTTGCACCAAGTTCTAGCAAATCCATTCCAGATTGTTGTCGTGCTCGAGCAGGATCTGCGATACCAGAGAGACGCTGATAAGCACCGCTGAACCCGGGTACAGCTTGCAGTCTTGCATCGTCACCTTCACCAACTTGCGTAAAGCCAGCGGGACGAACACCTAAAGCATCAAATAAATAATTACTCATGGGCTGACTTTGAACAAACCCACCTGGAGCAAAAGACTGAACCGGCTGCATCGGCATCTGACTACCTTGCGCCGCATCCATTAACTCTTTGGAAGAAGCTAGAATACCAATCGCTTGACGAGCCCTACCAGGCTTACGAAACATACGTCTGTTGCCACCCTTAATCACGTTAGCCTCCTTATTGATTATACGCGAATGGATTACCAAGTGCACGACCAGCACCGAGGAGCGCGATGCCCGTTCCTAGCAATGCTGATTTTCTATCTCCGGTTTGCTGTGCTGGGCCCGTTTGGAAAGTCGTCGGAGTAGTAGGTTGACCAGCAAACAGATCTGCCACGAAGCCCAAACGTTTGTAAGGCTCTTGTATTTTTTCAAGCTCGGTTCTGAGTTGAGCGTCCAGCACTGATTGATCATATGCCATGCTGTCGCGTCCAAGTTGCTGTAGAGTAGCTACGTCTTGCAGACCCATTTGTTGTCCTTGTTCTGCTAGATTTGCATACATGACACCCGATTGACCGAATTGTGTACCGGTTGCCCCGAGAAGTTCTGCAATTCCTAGCTGTCGGCGTTTTTCATTTTCAAACGCCTCTTGCGCCATGTTACCCGCTGTTTGAAACCCTTGATACTTCAGATTGCCAATCGTTTCCTGACGTTGACGTTCAAAGTCACGAGCGGCCGCTTGCTGTTGAAGCGCGGCACGAGAACCACCAAACGCACCAGATTGGACAGCCTGTGAACGAGCAAGGTTTTCGGATTCCAACTGTTGTTCGCGGATCCTTTGCAGAGCGGGATCAAGAACAAGTCTCTCGTAAGGATTCATGAACTGTTCGATACCACTAGGATCGAACTGTCCTCCTGCCAGTTTTGCCGCTTCTGCTTGTTGTTTAAAGTAATCAGAAGCTAGATCAGTTTGAGTCTCTGCTTTATCAAGCAATGGCTGGTATGCGCCAATGCCTTCCTTACCTAATTCTTCTGCTTGAATTAAAAGAGGATCACGTTCCGCAATGAAAGTGTCGTAATCGACAGTTGCCATGGGCTGATCCATCAATGCCTTGGCAGAAGCGAAGATGTCTTTTTGCATCTCCTCCTGATAAGGCTGTAGCCGGGTCTCTTGAATTGTGGTTTGCGTAGCCATTATGCCTTCCCTTCAAGACGGTTCATAAGTTGATACATTTTAGCCGCCCCTTTTTCTCGGCTACCATCACCCATACCACGAACAGCTTTCGCCGTCATTACGAACTCACCATCTGACAGCATGGCAGGAATGCTATCAGAGGTCCCAGTTCCAGGTCCCGCGACTGCACCTCCTGCATTCACACGACGTATCGGTCCTTGGATCACACGAATGCCTTCAGGTGCTGTGTCTGAGTATTGCCCAGTAACAGGATCATAAAACAAACCAGGGAACGCCTGACCTTCTCGAGTCGGTTCATACTCATACGGTTCGTCAGCAATTTCCTCTGGATCCGTCAACAGCCCCGTGCCTATCATACCAAGGCCAGCGAGATTCGTTGTTTTATTAAGAGCATCTGGTCCTCTGAAAAAGCTTGGCTTGGGAGACATAGTATTATCAGCTACTCCCCCAAGTTGTCGCACTCTTCCAGTAGTTGGATTAAGGTTAGTAGGTGCAGTAGAGAAGATACTTTGTATGCCGCCGCTGGTTGGACCTTGAATAACTTGACCAGTGACTGCATCGACAGTTGGCGTAGAGCCAAATTTTGCTAATCCCTGTGTGCCAAATACATTCCCAAGTGTCCCTGTTACGGCTCCTGCTTGTATTCCTAATTTCAAAGAGTCTTTTAAGTTCTTACCTTTTGCAAGACCTGTGGTTGTGCCAGCAATAAAACCAGCCGTGCCCGGATTAGTAGCAGCAAAAGTCGCCGCAGCTTTTGCAGTCGCAGCGATTTTGGCAGTAGTGCTGACCTGGGCAGCAGTGGCAGCAGTGGTGCCAGCAGTCGTCCCATACGCACCCGCCCCAAACGGGCCAAGAAAGTAAATCCCTACGGCGGCGGCAATATAAGGAAGAGCTTTCTTAACTACGCCTTTAATCTTTTTCCATGCCTTGGAGAGAAAGCCAAACTCTTGCATACCAGTGTTGGGGTTTCGAGCCACCATCTCATCACCAACGACAAACTCATTTGGATCAAGACCTTCGTTTCGTATGAGGGTGAATATCTGTTCTTTAATCTCTGGGTAGTATTTCATGATTGGAGCAGGAACAATCACTTCGCCTTCGGCAACGTGAGCAATCTCATCGTCATCATATCGACCCATGGCCGCTAGCTTTTCTGCTATGTCCTGACGATTACCTAAAGCAGCAACACCCACAGGTTGTTTAAGCTCGGATTGAGCTTTTCGCTTTTGTGACAAGCTGGCTAGCCCGTAGTTCATTACTCTTGGATCAACAGCCGCGCCTTTTTCAAAAAGGTTAATTAGTTCTTCTTCTTTTGCAGTGAGTGGAGGCGGCGCAGAAGAGTTTTGGGCTTGATTTTGTGAAACAACAGTAAAAGACCCTGGCTGCTTTCGGTTTGCTTCCAAAGCTAGTCGCGCAAACTTACCAAAGGCACCTCCACCTTTGGACATTTCCTCAAGCATTGCCTGGGGCGCATTAGCGAGTACGTCACTTACCGCATCGAAACCTTTACCTGTTGCCGCTGTCGTGTTCATGTGACTATCTTTATCGTCCCTGAATCATTATACAACGACCCCGTTGCCAGGCCCGATGCGCTAGTTGGTAATGCTGTAAGTACGGCAGTGGTGGCGCGAAGCTGACCATCTGTGTTGACCTGATCAATCAAAAGGGTCAACGCTCTTGCAAGATCTGAAATATACGCCTGATCATATTCGGGCGGAGCGTTTGATATAACTGGAGGGACTAGTTCTCGTTGTGGCACTATCTTCTCCCATCCGGTCTTAAATCTACTCTAGGTATCCCCAGCCGCCATTGTGTTCCAGTTCCTGTATTTTCTACTTTAACAGAAAACGCTCGGCCGCGAAGCCTTAAAAACAATTCGTCCGTGTATTTTTCGACGGTTTCGCTAGCTTCTTTTGTAACGGTGCCATTAACAGAACCCTGCCCTGCCTGACCCGGTCTATCGTAACCCTGCAAAGTAAACTTAACAGTCGGTGTCGCTTGTTCTGATCCGTCAAAAGTAATGTCTGGTACTACTCTGCGTATTAATTGAAACTGATCGCCACCCTCTATGCTTAATGGACTGCTTTCGATAAAAGCTTGAATGGCTGTGGCAGGAGATGTCGAACCATCATCATTACCAAGCTCATGGTTGTACAGATATCGATCTGGAGAAGCAGCTACAGGATACGAACGGATTTCAGCATCGATCCAGGCTGTTCTAGCCAAAGTGCCAAAATACCAGACCTGTTCGGAATAGTTGAACACGACATACTTATCGACTTCAGTTGAGTTCTTCGACGGATAGAACCAGAAGACTTCGTAATAGGCTGAGTTCAATCCCGCTGTGACAAGCTCTCGCTGGTCGTTGTTTATGTCGTCAAACACATAGTCTCGAACAGTACAAGGAATCTGTTGCGTCCTACCATCGTAAAGATAGAACTGGTTTTCACCCATCCAGAAAACCTGATCATTCACTGCTGTAACAGCATTCGGCCCGATAATACTCAAACCCGAGGCGATTTGAACTAGACCAAAAGTGTTTGGCGCACCAATGAACTGCATGGAGTGCAAGCTCACATCTGTCCACACCAGAATCTCACGCTTGGTTTCAAGTGCCGTGATAAACTGAGATCCAGAGCCGATAAGCAAGTCACCCGCATCTGTCCCCGTGGCTGTAATATCCCAATTAACAGCGTTCTCTGCTTTGGAAAAACGTATTAACAGCGGGTCTTGGGCTGTTTCCGTTTGTGCGTTAGTAGCAAATGCAATGCAGTGACGGCTCCTGTCCGACACCATAATTTGTCTCGCCATGAGAGGCACTTGACTCGCACCAGACCGATCTACCAACTTCACTGACCTAGTGGACAATCCATCTGTCTTGTCCCAATAAAAAAGTTCGCCGTCTCTTACACAAGAAAGCAGATCTTCGCCAAAGTTATCCAGCGACCAGATCCGAGCTTCGGTGCCCGATGTCGCCGCTAGTGATGCCGCATCACCCCACCCGGTAATCGCGGCGGCACCGCGAACAGCAACACCATTAGCATGAGACACGGCTAGAGTGCCGTCTTGAGCACGAGTGATGCCCGTTAGAGTGTTACTCGTTTTGCCTGTATACGCGATGACCTCTATTTCATTGACTACAATTGAACCCGAACTCGGAAAGCTAGTCGCATCTGTAAGTACAATAGAAGAGCCACGAACAGACGCACCATCACTATGGGCGGCTGATGATGTGCTGTTTGCAGCACGAGTGATGGTCGTTAGATCATTACCCGATTTACCTGTGTATGTAATAATCTCACTGCCAACAGTAATAGAACCCGAACTTGGGAAAGCAGTTGCATCAGTGAGAGTAATAGAAGTTCCTGAACCACCTGTGCCGTTAGTATCGGCGAGAAGAGCACCGTTCAAAGTGCCAACAACACTTGCTTTAACAGCCACATCATCGGCATGTGCTACGGCAGTTGTGCCACCTGTGCCACGAGTAATCCCTGTTAAATTATTGCTGCTTTTACCTGTGTAAGTAATTATTTCTTTGTCATCGACTACAATTGATCCTGCTGTTGGAAACCCACTAGCGTCGGTAAGAGTAATAGAAGTTCCTGAACCACCCGTGCCGTTACTTGTTGTCAAAGCTCCGTCGAGTGTAGTCGCTATACCACTGGCTGTGCCGTCAGTGCCAAGGTTAATAGCACCGTTCAATGTTGTTGCCGGATCCGCAGCAGTTGTGCCACCCCACTGACCAGCACCCCAGCCGGTTCCTGACACAATTGTGTCTAGACCCGTATTGATTTGAAAACGAGCCTTTATTGAACTACCGCCACCAGCGGTGTTGCCGCTTGTCGCTGTATCTGATGCAACGGTGATGGTGTATGTGTTTCCATCAACTACTGTAACCTGATGCTCTGTGTTTAGTTGATCAGCGGTAATCCCATCAAAAGTTGCAGCACCAGAGATTGTTACAAAGTCATTCGTCACAGCCCCATGACTCACATGCGTCACAGTAATTTCTTTGGAACCTGATGCTCCGGTTTTAAGAGCATCAGTTGACAAAGTAGCTTCAGCGGCACGAAAGGGTGTGATGTCGTAATACTGTGTTCCCTCTTCTATGTAGAGCTTCAAGTGCGTTCCAAGAGCAACATAGTTTGATTGATCCAGAGCAATCCAGTTATGCAATCTACGGCAAATGCCAAGAAACTGAGTGTCCGAGTATCTTTGCCAGCCGTTTATTTTTTCAGGAACACCAAACCGAAAACGTATTTTGTCACAGTTGTACCAGCCACCCTCGTTCATGTAACGAGTAGTTTCTCGATTGATACCGGGTCGGAACTGTAGCTTCTGTAACGGCATGGTAGTCCTTACGTCTTAATCACTGCTCTGAGTCTTGTAGAGGAAAATAACGGATCAAATGGATTGTAACCAAGGTTTAACGCTCCTCCAATATTGGTATTATTAGCATCAACAGCGATGTTGTGGTTATGGGTGTGACTGCCGCTGTTACCAGCCGAACCACTTACCCCTAGATTAGCGGCATTATTAGAACGAGCCATGTTGTATTTAAAGTCTGTGGGACTATCACCAGGTCCACCTCTTTGAACAGCAACCTGTGCAGTAGTGTTTATTTGAACGTCATTGTTAAACTTAACATCATTCGTAAACATCTTGTGTGTGTGCGAGGGAATCTGATTAATGTTAAGAGGATGACCAGCAATGTTACCAGTTAACCCGATGTTGTTAGCTATGGTTTGATTATCACTAAGAGTTACATGGTTCGTTGGATCGATGGTTGCAGATCCAGCTGTGCCCCCAACGTTACCATTTCCATCATTAGTACCCGAGGCTTGGAATAAAAGTTGACGACCATCAAGACTAGGTAAATTAAACGTTGTGCCACTGTTTGCATCTCCGTCTCCCGCACCGTAGGTAATTCCAATCGCGGCAAACAAATCAGCGTATGTAGTGCGACTTACAGGATCACCATTACAGAGCAGAAAACCAACGGGTATGGAGTTATGACCCCAAGGAATAATAAAACCCGGAGGAAATCCAGGGGCACCTGTAGATTTAAGAGTGCTATAATTCGTCATTAACAGACTCCTCCTGATCTACCAAACCAACAAAAATATCGATGATTGTTTGAATGGCAGGATTTTCCTCCATAGTGCTTAGATAATTTTTGCCTTTCAGGTCTATCTCAAGACAAGTGTCTGTTTGATCGTCATACTGAATCGTATGTAAGTCTGCATGAAAGTTTTCTGAAATAATCGTATTCAAACGACCAGCGAGGGTTTCATCCATCCAATCAGGTTTTGTTTCTAAACCGAGCCAATACGTCTTGTCATCAGATCCTAACATTTTGGTTTGTGTGTTTACATAATACTTCATGGCTTACGTCTTTATCATGAAGGTCACAGTTTGATAGGGTTGAATTATGTTCACTGCGTTTGCATTCGCAGATATATTGGATTGATTAAAGGATGAAGTAACCGAGCCGTTGAAATTGACACCATGGTTATGACTGCCGTTACCAGATCCAGCCGTAGATGTTTTACCAACATCAGCCGCTCCATTAAGCGCACCTAATTGATAATGTAACTGATCAACGGGTGTGCCGCTCCTGCGAAACCGAGCTACTGTGGTATTCGCGGTAACGTCAGTTGTGCCTTGGTTAAAAGAATTGTTGGCTTTAGCAACAAGATGGTTATGCGCTGGAAGGTCTACATTTGCACTGTCGATACCAACAGCAAAATCGTCATTTGACGTTACGTTGACCGTAGCACTGCCAAAAACAATAGTTGGAGTGTTGGTGTTAGCTCCACCACTGTCACCAATCGTATAGTTCGCATTCCCGTCCTGTCCTAGCATGACCTTCTGTTGAAAGTTTGGTACATTGAAAGTACTACCAACTGATATATCAGACGGATCTCCATCCCCGTGTCCGTAGTTTATTCCAATTACAGCAAACAAAGCGGCGTAAGTAGCTCTGGAATAAGCAGTGCCGTCGCAAATCAGAAAACCGGGAAGATCTGCTTGCGTGGTGGTTGTCCAAGGAATGATTGTGCCTGTTGAAAAATACCCGCCGCTTCCAGCCGCAGCACTAGCTTTGAAAGCAAAGTAGTTTGACATCTACTAGACCTCCAATAAACGCCAGCCAAAACTGCTGTCGGTATAAACTAATCCTAGTCCAGCATTTGCTGTGTCTATGGTCATGTCTGCCGCAGAACCCATGATTAGTTGGCTGTTCCGGCCAACGGTTATGTTATTTGATCCAGCACTTCCTAAATCGATTATCCGAATGACATCCCCAAGACTAGGCGAAGCTGGTAAAGTCATTGTAATTGCACCGCTAGAACTTTTTACAAAGTATCCTTTTCCGCTTTCCATGGTGGTGTTACTGGTTACTATGGGTTGCCAAGTAAAGCCGCCGGGTAGAACTAATAGAATGTCAACTACGTTCGCGCTTGAACCGCCACCGTCGCAATAGATAAATTTAAATGTTCCTGCGCCGACGGTTACATTGGTGCCACTACCTTGACTAATTACGACATCATGAGAGGTTGCGTTTTGAATGACATACACTTTTTCTGTGTCATTCGGACTAATTGTGACGGTAACAGAACTGCTCAAAGAGGACGTGAATTTTAGAACAAAATTACTTGCATCGACAGCGGCTCCATCTGACAAAGAAAGAGTTACATCCCCTGTGAGAGTTATTGATACAACACCAGTTATGGCACTGTCGAGAATATCAAAGTTGGTGTTAGTCGTGGTGCCCCAGGCACCCGACTGTTCACCAGTACCAATTTTTTCAATTCCAAGATTTGTGTATGTAGAAGGCATTAGCTTACCCGATCACTCCATGTTTGCGAGGCACTCGTTGCCACACTGCTCCAGGTCTGTGTCGTCCCCTCGTTGACTTGTGTAAATGTTTCATCGGCTCCTGTATCGACAAGGTCCCAGATAACCGGGGCTGTGACAGAACCTGTGGCAGAGACACCCGTCAAGCTGTAAGTAACAGCATATTTTATGGTGCCTACTGAGGTGGTAGCAGAGACTCCTGTGGCCGCAACTGTTACAAAAACTCCGACTTCAACGGATCCCACGGCTGTGGTTCCAGCAACTCCTGTTAAAGTCACAGTAACTCCAGTACCTTCGATAACTGTAACACTGTTGACAGACCCTGACAATTGCTGACCTGTAACAGCGTTAGTTACATTTCCTATGAAAGCCACACTCCCTAGAGAACTGGTTGCAGCATTACCTGTAGCTCCAGTGGTAGCGTCTGTGAGAACCTGAACACTGGTCACAGAGGCTGTAGCCGACAGTCCTGTTGGTACAACTGTTACGTCAGGATTTATGCCGAGGGATGAAAACCCTCCCCTGGAATATGATCTGTCGCCGAATGCCATACGATATTCGTATCACATTTAAATGCTCACTGCCACTCAGGACCTCGACACCAAGCAACTAAAGATTTTCTTGTTCCTTTGGTAATCTTTGTAACTTCGTGTCGAAGATACGACGGAAAAACAATCATTGAGCCTTTGTGAGCAAATTGAGGTTCAGAAAAGGTTTCATCAGTGCCGTGGTGTTGAAAACGTAGTTCTCCTCCCTCATACTCCGAAGGATCGTTCAACTGCATCGATAAAGAAAGCTTTCGCTGTGTCCCGTCTTCTCTGCGTTGTGCGGGGTGTTCTGAATCCGTGTGAAAATTATAGAACATTCCCTCCTCGTAGATAGTGTACTGAGGAGGGGAGGTGTAGGATAGGTTGACTCTCCAGCCAGCCTCCATGTTAGCGATATTAAAATAGTGATTGCACAAGCCCGTAATCCAAGAACTTGGTTCAATCCAAGAAATAGAAGAGTCTCTGAACTCTGGTTTCAAACCTTCAAATATAGTTCCTTGTTCTGGCGTTAAGGTATCGCCAAAGTCCATGATTGCATCACAAACTTTCTCAGGAATCTTTTTTTCAAACACCCAATATTCTGAGCTTTCTAAACGAAACATGCGTCCTCAGATCTATTTTTGGTGAACGCGCACTATTTTTGTAAACTCTGGGCATGTAATTTCTATCTCTCGTGTGGCTTTATAAGCCTTATGCTTTTGTAGATCTTGCCCGTTTTTCTTAACAACTGACCCAAAAACAAAATAGGTCTTACTGCCAAAAGGTTCCAAAGTAATCGTCTCTCCTGCCTGTGCGTCTCTGTAAGTGGTGAACCATTCGTCAGTATTTGGAGCCGATCTTATCACACACATCAAAGAAGAACCTTTTCTCAAATACCCTACCCGGTCTGCTTTTAAAATGTATTCCGGTCTTATCGGAGAGAACTCAGTTACTGATCCAATTGGGTGCATGTGTAACGTATGATATCCGTTCGGACGAATACTGTGCTCTTTAGCGTTTTCCTTTTCTGGGAAAACTGTTTCAATATAGTGAGCATAGTTTCGTAAGTGATCCAAATCTAAATCGTCTTCCTCAGTCCAACTGTATGTGACATCACAAAGTCCTGAAGTCACGATGTGACAGCCAATGTTTTTTACCATAAGCGGATTAGTTGGATGTGGTGCACCTGCATCATGAGGGAACAAAGAAATATCTTCTTTAGGATGTCTCCAGTACATGTCGTTAGCTGCTGAACCGATAGATCCTAACAAAAACTCGTTTTCAACATTTACAGTCGTATCGAAAACCCAGTTGTTGTCGCCTGAGTAGATTTGCTTCACGTTTATAACTCCTCTGCCGACTCCGCTTCTTGGGAAGGGTGGCTTCGCTCTGCGTTTACCTCAAACGTAGAGCCAATTATAGAGCCAGAGTTGCTTGGAGCGGAGGAATCTAGCTGTTCTTTAAAGTCAATAATCGCATTGGAAATAGCGTCTTTTGTATGCTCGATATGAACGGTGCCATCAGTATTAAGCACCGCCGTTACGCTGACTTGGTGTTCTTTTGATCCGTGCGAAAACACAGCAATATATATGTTTCCTGTTTTTACATAATCTATAATTTTGTAAGTGCTCATTTTCTTTCCCACTGAGTGTTTCTGTAGGTGCTGGGCATCGCCGCATGGCGGCGGCTATTCAAGTTGCGTCTCAAGAGCTCGTCATTTGTAAAAGCTCGTACCGTTGGTTTCTTGTCAAAACCTCTCTTAAAAGGTATCGCTTGCACAATTGGTGTGCCAGCAGGAATTATATAAGAGCCATCTTCCTTTGTCACGAAAGACGGAAAGTTTACGTTCGCCTCATGCTTGTCTGTCTCAACGATACCAGACATTGGCGTGAAAAACTCCTGATCTCTATTCAAAAGCGGCGTAAACAAAGTTGACCAACCGGGCGGAGTCTTCATATGCCAATAGTTTATAAACTTTAACGGAGGCTTTGGCAGATCAGGATGACCCTTTATCTGCTCATTTGTGTGAGGCTCAATAACAGATCTGTCAAATTCTGTGTACCAAGACACCCCTTCACCATTATTTGAAACTACTATCTGTATCTCAGCCACAGTGGGCAACAACCAGCCTGACACCATGGCATCCAAAACAGGAGGACATCTTTTTATCGTGCGTTGCTTTCTTTTTGTTTCTGGATGGTCGTAGTAAGAATCAAGCTTTTTGAACCAATCTGGTATCACAGATCTGGCTGGAATTGGTTTATGAATAAAATCAAACAAATCAGGCTCTGTCCGAAACAGAACCCGTGGCTCCTCTTTAAAAAACACGTTACTGCCTTTCCCAGTTGATGACCGCCTGACCGTTAGACGGGACAGTCACCGCTATCGCCTCCTGCGCGACAGTTAATCTTACATTAGTGTTATTTGTGGTTCCAGCGGAACCTGGATTTCCTGAACCTCCTGAATTTCCTGAACCCCCCGAACCACCAGCATTTGCGTTGCCGTCGGCACCAGCATTTCCCGCATTGCCGTTTGCGCCAGCACCTCCCGGATTGCCGTTTGTTGCGCCTGTGCCATTATTACCCGCGCTTCCTGCGTTTCCGCTTGAACCAGAGTTTCCGCTATTGCCAGAGTTACCAGCGTTTGGACGGCCACCGCGACCACCAGTTCCAGCATTGTGGGCAGATATACCAGAACCACCAGAACCACCCGCACCACCGTTACCAAAACTATTTACGTTCCCATCTGGACTTCCTATATTTCCTGGGTTTCCGTTTGCGCCGTTTCCGGCATTACCGCCGCCACCTAGAGTCCCGCCGCTACCTCGTGATCCGCCGCTACCAGCACTTCCAGGATTCCCAGCAGAACCAGGATTTCCTGAGTTTCCTGCCGAACCTCCAGTTCCAGCTGCGCCATTAGTACCAGGATTACCATCATTTCCGTCAGCACCATCGTTAGCTGTACCAGCAGCACCAGCCGTTCCGCCAGTTCCTGCCGCTCCTCCGTTTCCGCCAGCACCACCCGTAGCAGTCAAATTATTTGCGTTACCAACAAAAGAGGTTGTACCTCCCGTGTTGCCGTTTGCACCAGCATTGCCATCTGCACCAGCGTTGCCAGCGTTGCCATCACTACCGGGATTGCCTGACCCACCAGCACCTCCCGCAGTGGCACCTGTTCCAGCATTGCCGTCATTACCGTTTGCGCCAGCACCACCAGAACCGCCACCACCACCCGCGTTAAAATTACCAGAGTTACCGTTTGATCCGACATTACCATTACTGCCAGCGTTACCAGCGGAACCAGGATTGCCAGTGTCACCCGGCTGACCTAGTTGAGCTCCATTACCGCCATTTCCACCAGCACCACCATTGCCACCGCTAGGGGCAGCGTTACCAGGACTACCAGGATTACCAGCCGCTCCCGGTAGTCCTTTAATACCAGCCGTTCCCGCGCCTCCGCCGCCTCCGCCGCCTCCGCCCGTTCCTGTGTTTCCGGGATTACCAGCATTGCCAGCATTGCCGTTTCCAGCCGCTCCTGCATTTCCAGCCGCTCCGTTAGTACCAGGATTACCATCGTTACCAGAGTTACCCGCACCACCTGCATTTCCAGCCGCACCACCCGTTCCAGCTGTGCCAGGGTTACCGTCATTTCCAGCCGCGCCATCGTTACCAGCCGCACCTGAATTACCGGTGGCACCAGTTAGCTGAACGTTGACGATATGTATTCCGGGAGGAAGGTTGAATGTTCCGCTAGAATTAAAGGTTTGAGAGTCCCCTGGGTACAGAGGATCGTACCTAGTGGCGGTTCCAACCGAAGGCATTTAACTCACCTTTTCAGCAAGTTTTACAAAGTCTTCAGGAAGATCTGAGGTTTGGGTTGCGTATTTTCTTTTTCGGTATGCATCAGAGCCATCTTCAGCTTCCCAAAGAACTTGATCAAATACAAGAACAGGAGCACTTCCAAAAACAATCTTGTTTTGATTGTCGTCTTCAAACCACGTTGAAAGCGGATATAGCGCGTCGTCTATATCTTCTGGAGAATATGTTAACACCGATACAGCTATGTTGTTTGAAGTCAACCAACCGATCATGTCGTTCGAAGCAGCATGGCCTCGTTGCACAGTAACATAAATTTCATCGTATCTAATTGTCATGACTATGCCTCGTAAAACGACAAACTAACATAAATGTCCGTATCGCCTTTGATCAACAACGCTGTGTAAATTGTACGCTTATTAGCTGTAGCATTTACAGCGGGTTGTGACGAAGAATTATTATATTTAATGGCAAAACCAGAAGGTGCTGCCAAAGTAAATGTTCGGCTTCCTGTTCCATCCTGTCGAACGATAATAGTCAAGGCTCGAACGCTACCTGAAGACATATCATCCGTATTCGGGAGCGTGAGTGTGGTGTTACCTGTTAGCGTTAAATCAATGTTGTTGATTTCATTACTGACTGCAATGGATCCAGTAGCAGAAGTGTTAGCTGTAATGCTTTCTTGGAACGAAGATAGCTCAACATTCGTCAGCTTGCCGTTGGCTAAGTTAAGTGCATCGTCCGTGTCTTTGATTGCCATGCGCTCGGCAGCGTTAGTACAAAAGACAGTTTTTGATCCCGCACCCCAGTTAACAGCAGAGCCAGAGTTTGAACTTTCTAGTATGGTTGCTCGAGTCAAGGTGGTGCCAGAGGCGGTGTATACACCAATCCCAACTTCAAAATCTGTGTCGTCTGTTATGCAATAATAGGTGGTGTTCCCGTCTCCAATAACAGAAAAAGACTGAAAGCCTGTTTCGGCTCCACCAAGAGTTAGAGTGCCTGTGCCAGTTGTAGTAGTAGTTTCTTTGACTCGGTCTTTGACAACAGCGACAGCCATGCTGACCTCCTATGCGATTCGGATAATCGCGTTAGAAGCATCCGCTGTGGGGAACTGAATTGTAAAGTCACCCGCTGTTGAGGACTTGTCTGCACCAAAATCAAGAACAGCAACAGCCGGATCCCCAGATGCGCTGTCGTTGAATATCAACGCTCCCCTCGCTGTGATTGTAGAAGACGAGAACGTCAAATCGCTAAAATCACAAAGTGCAGTTGTACCAGAAGCAACTGGCGTTACAGAAGTAAGAGCCCCGCCTTTTGCGGTGTAACCTGTACCAGAAACTTCGTTCGATGTCGTATAGGCAGTGGTAGCCGCATCCAGGCTTGCGGAACTTGTGTACAAAGCTAAGTTGAACGTGTTGCCACTACTTGCAGTAAAATTATGTACAGCCTTCAAAATCTCAACTTTGAAAGAGGTGCACATTGCTTGTGTGATAGCCATTATAGCCTCCTAATAAACTCCGCTACGTCAGGATGTCCTGCGTCACGAATAAGATTATACACAGTTGTTCTATCGCTGTTAACGACTTCTTTCATATAGAATATTAACAACGGGCGTATTGCTTCCTTAAAAGCCACTGCTTGATCCCGTATTTCAGGCGGTGCCTTGTCCGAAACAGCAATAATTCTTTGTAGGCATCTGTCTGCTACTTCTTCTACTGTCCACCCACGATTTTGTGTTGTTCCCACACTTACAATCGGTTCTTTGGGTAAGTTCAAACTTGTCTCAAACATTTAGCTCTTTGGCCTCACCAATAACCCGTTGTAATATGCATCACCAGTTTGTTTGGCTTCACCAAGATCTTTCAAACGAGCTATCGCTTGCATGAATTTTTGATCGTAGTTTTGGATGATGTCAGCCTCACCTTTCATAAAAGTGTACGCTTCAATCAACGCGCCATATAACATTGCAAATGGTGCGTTTGTACTCAGCCAAGTAGTACCTGAATCAGCACCGGCAGTCAGGCTTGTGGGCCGATAAAAGTAGTGAAGCTCCACCTGATACCCAGAATCAGGTGTAGGGGCTAAGATAAAGTTGTCCGACGTAAATGCAGCGTAATACTTTGGCAATCCCGTTGTCGAACTATTCGGATTGTAATCTTCAATGAAGTTTACATCCTTCATCAACAAAAAACTTTTAGCACCGGAGGATGTAACAGACAAAGAATATGAAGCCAGATAGTCATCCGGCATTGCTAGGTATTGATTGCTAGCGGTCAGGTTCGCTGTAACGTTTCTTCGAAAAAACTCCAACTGCACAGACTCAAAGATACGCTGTTCAGCATTTTCAATAAAAATAGACAGATTATTCACAAACGTTGTTTCAGTGTTTTCTGAGTAATCTTGGATTGCTGTTTTTAATTCTGCGAATGTAAAACTCATGACGTTGTCACCGTTACTTTGCCAACCGCCCCGGTAGCTTGAAGATTAAGACCACCCACTGGTTTAAATCCAAAATATGTATCTACCTGAGAATCTGGTCTTGGGTTACGAATAGCTTCAGAGTCAAAAACATTTCTAGGTGGCGTAAGCTGGGGATGTTTGCCCTCATACTCATCGGGCCCAACCAAAGCACCGTTCCACTCCCTTCGCATCTCACGCAAACGGTATCGGAATCCTGATCGATCCGATATGCCGTAAGCCTTTGATCCTGTCGCAAAACGAGTCATTAGTTAACTCTCAAGTAATCCAAGCTGGGTGTCAGACGAGTTGGCACACGATCCTGATCCATATCAGAAGCGCGTTGGAACTCTTCTTCATAGATTGATTTTAGAAGTTGAACACGATCTGGTGCTTTTTTGACTGATAGATAATAAGCAAGACCAGCGGCCATACAGGGCAAGAACCTAAAAGGAGCGTCCATATTGTTGACTGCTGCATCAGCATCTTGAATGCGTTGAATAAAATAGTACCTCAAAACATCCGTGCTGTTTTCTGGAGCCGGCCAAAGATTAATCTTTGGTATAATCTGTTTGTCTACAAAGATAGACGATGGCCGTCCAGAAGTGGTCTTGTTAGGCAAATTTTGATAGTCTGACCTTGAGATACGTTGGACTTGAAAGTCTGTGTTATCCCGGCGAACTACAACCTCCAACAAATCTACAACGTCTGCTGTGAGTGTGTACTCTGTGGTTCCTGCGGTCAGTGTTTGGGTGCCAAGCTGTACAGTCCAAAGATTGATGCCGCGATTTGCCCAATCTGCAAACATAAGGTTCAAAGATCTACGGGCAGTTTTTGCATCGTATCCTGTCTTTACTTGAAGACCACAGCGTTCATACGCTTCTTCTACGAGCTCTGCTACATCAAGATCGAAGTCTCGTGAGTTTGAAGTTGCCATCAGTCTTCCTCATTATACAGATTATCAAAAACCCTGTTCACATCTAAGGTATAATCAAGATCACTTTTTGAATAGTGAATGTGTGCAGACGGTTTGAAATCTGGAGCACCCTGCCCTGTCTCAAACCAAGCTGGATGTGTCACTCTAACACGATTATTTGGCAATGCCACGACATTTCCTGTCCACTCACCCGCATCTAACAGATGCATGACATGACTTTGTTTGTGCTGTGCAGGGTCATCTGCGATTTCGTTTTCTGCGTAATCAACAGTAAACAAATACTTTGCGGGATACATTTCTCCATCTATCTTTGCCAACCAGGGACATGGTGTGGCTCTGTCTAAAACGTAAACAGAATGATTGTGAGAAGAGCAGTCCCATGGTTGTGCGTCGTGCACTGCCATGGGTTCAGGCCACTGCTCGAGTGGCTCATCTGCAACAAGAGCGGTTATAGGCATTCTTGCCCACATCGCGCCCCCGTAGACGTTCTCCTCCTCAGAACCCTCCGGGTTTATGCCTGTAAATATGACCTGAAAACTAAGACTACGACAAGGCATCGTAGTCACGGCTATCGCCATAGCATGAAGAAACTCTCCATGATACTTTTCATGATTGTGTGTATATTCACGGCGCACCCAACACTTGAAGTGTGGGATGTTGCTTTGAAGATACGGCATTAGGCTTTTACGAGCTTGTAACCTTTTTTCTTAGCCGCAGCGCGAATTTGTGCAACCGTCATTGTTTTACCTTTGACAGCACCGCCTTTTTTCATGCCCTTGGACTTCATACCAACAGCACCACCGCGTCTCATGCCTTTTGCTTTCATCTTTACGGCACCGCCACGACGATAGCCCTTGGACTTCATCATGCCGCCTTTTTTCATGCCTTTTCGTTTCTTCATCATCGCGTCTTTCTCCTTCTGACTGCTTTGACTCTACGAGGTTTACCGGCTGGTTGTCCCAACCTTTTTTTCTGTCTTATCCTACTGCGCT
>MDSY01026736.1_pt1 | contig 29186 bp, 38 predicted proteins | sample 811131 | NCBI WGS metagenome assembly MDSY01 (sample SAMN05326643, study PRJNA326480) | marine metagenome | isolation source: seawater | place: Atlantic Ocean: South West | collected 2010 | reverse complement strand
GTTATATCTTACAAATGCTCTATCATCTTTCTGTAGTGATAGTCCAGTAAACTGTGCCACAACCATTGATTTGAAACCAGTTGATTTCGCACCATCAGCGTGCATACCATTCATACCCCATACACTTCTTAGTGATAGGTTGAAAGCATAAGGTGATGCTGAGTCAACAGTATCAATCTCAGTCTTAACTGATATATTAGTTCCACTAGCAGTACCAGAAGGTTCTGCTGACATCTGATATGTGAATGTGCTATTCGTTGCAGATGTAACAGTGAATGAACCATTATAAAGTCCAGCATCAAGTTCGGAAGATGGACCTTGTGAACCAGTAACACCAGAAATATTAATATTAACACCAACAGAGAATCCGTGTGCTCTTGCACCACCCGCCTCATCTACAGTATATGCTGTAGCAGTTTGTCCATTTCTAATAATAGTAGAAACTTTATATTCATCAGATATAGGACCAACGATTCTATTTTCTTCTACCCTTGCCTGAATTTGGTCAGCAGATGGATCACCAGATGTATCAGGAATTGTTGCGAATGCTTTAGATACTTTCTGATAGTATATGTCTAGGTCAGTTCTTGAAAGTATATTAGGAACAGCAGAATAATCTGCATTAGGAACATTACCATCGGATATAAGAGATGATAATGGATTTAAACCATCAGCAAACTCAAAACATGTAAGTCTATGATGAGAGAACTTAGGAGCGAGTGTGTCTGTAGAATCTGGTTTGTAGTATACACCTTCTTCTGCACCATCAAAGAATGAGAATTGCCAGAAGTAAGTACCACCAGTTACCTTGAAGATTGCTGTTCTAGGTGGAACTTGTGCTTCGTTAAGAATACCACCTTGAGTAAAGGTAGTAGGATATGGTATATATTTTGGAATTATTTTAGTTCTTCTAAGGTCTGTACCAACAACAGAGCAACCTCTAGGTACAATAACACCACCTTCGACTGAGTTATATTTGTATAGGACATTATTAGCAGATGTTAAATCTAAGTTAGAGTTAGCATCTATAGGGGGAATATTAGTATAAAGAACTTCACCAGGACGATTATCAATAATATATTCTGCAGGATATAGCATGATGCTGAAGGCATCAAATTCGTCGTTTGCTAATCCAACTCTATATGAGAATCTTGCTACCTCAAGAAATGCTCGTTGCAATGTCTTAAAAGGACGCAATGCTGAGTTTCCCCTGTTATCAATAGCATCAGAAGCATCGAAATCGTCAGGGTTAACATATATGATACGTCCTGTTCTGGACGTAATAATATTCTTGAGTCTAGTTAGTGACATTACCTATTCGCTTTCCTATATGGTTATTTATCTCTGTGCTTTATGATGTAGCACCAAATACTCTAGTTGTAAATGCAGTAGAAGCATCTTCAAATCCAATAAGACTGAAGACATTATTCTGAGTTGCACTTTCTACTATGAGATTCTCACCAGGTCCAATGACGATAGATGTTAATTTAGCAACAGCGTTACTTGCATTAGTTACATCTTTAGCGATGTATTCAGTTCCTGCCAAAGCAGTTTGAGCAGTTGTTACACTACTTACTGTTGCAGTAGTACGAGTTCCAGTGTTTAATTTAGGAACATCTCTAAATGTATCTGTTCCTGCAAAGGCAGCAGATCCAGTTCCTAAAATTACCTTAAGACTTGTTCCTGAATAACTACGAACCCATCCATAAGGTCCAGCAGTTTGAGCAGTTACAGTATAAGTTGCTCCACCAAAAGTAAATCCATCAGTAGAGTTCACCCATGTTCCCTCTTTATCATAGATATACAATTCTGTGTAAGTATATGATGAAGAAGTATTCAATAGACGATTAGCTCCACCATATGCTGAGTTAGCAGCAGTTCCAGTTGTTCCTTCATAGAAGTATAACTGACCTGGTAAACTTGAATTAGCAGTAAAGTCATATTGAACATAAGCACCACCAGATCCAGCAGTTCCACTTGTTGTTCTACCAGTAGTATATTCTGTTCCATCATCAGAGTTACCAGCAGTTCCATCAGGACCCCACTCTCCATTGACAGTTGTAGATAGACTAAAGTCTAAACCTGACATTGATGAATCAGATACATCAAACTTATAAACTCGATCTCCAAATACTGTAATATCTTGACCACCACTACCTGAAATACCATCATTAATGAACAGGTTGAATAATGTACCATTTGTTGATAGAACAAAATCATTACCTGCTGTTCCAACACCACCAGTTGATACTGTTGCAGTAGCACCACCAGTTGATGTTACAGAATCACCATCAGCAAATTCTGATCCTGATCCGTTTAGAGTAGAAGGTCCAACATAAAGAGTTACACCACCCTGTCCAATAAGAGCACCGTAAAGTATAGTTGTTGTAGTATTACCACCAGTTCCTTTTGTAATTGTTTCACCAACAGCAAAAGTTCCTGTAACAGATTCAACTGCTACCTGTCTAATTGCAACTGACTTAACATCAATCTCAGTAGTTGGTGGAACATAAAATGATTCAAAATTAAAACTTTTCTCACCATCTGTTGATGTAAGTTTCGTTCCTGCAAAAAGGTCAGCAGATAATGGTAATGCTGTATTTAATGTAACTCTATAACTTGTGATTAAATCACCTGGATGTAATTTATAAGTCGATGCATCAAGTGTTAAATCTTGATCATAGTCTTTAATTGCAACATCATATGCTGCTCCAGTTCCATCATTTGCGATATTAAGTACCGCACTAGCTGATGAGTTGATCGGCGCAGAATACAGTATCGTATTCGTAGTGGCCGCTGGTTTCGATTGTCCTAAAAGTCCTTGGTCTGCCATTTTGAATAATTAGAATCCTGCGTAAAAGAATTGTTGTAAACGAGTTTGCCCCGTTAGGTTGTTAGCTCCAATACCAGCACCAAAGGTGACATCTTCAAGAGCAACGTTTTGTGTTGATAGTAGTGTAGCATCTGCATCTGGGAACTTAATACTCCTATCAGCAGTTATATTACTAGTATCTATAGTAACTTTAGATTGTTGTCCACCACCTGCTGCAGGTTTTTGGAAACCTGAATTAACTAAAAACTTATTCTCTAAAGTTTGAGTTGCTTTAGCAAGAGTAATTTCGTTACTTTCACTAGCAGTAGTATTTAGGTTATTAGTATCAGGGAAAGTTAATTGTCTATTAGTAGTTGTGTTAAGATTAGATAAATCAAAGTTTAATTTCTTAGTGACATCTGTATCATCAGCAAGAATTAAATTTTTAATTGTTTTGTTTTCTAAAATCTGAGTTGAATCAGTTCCTACGACAGTAACATTGGTATCAGGAAGTGTAACATTTCTATTTGCAGTCAGAGCAGAAGCATCAACTGTTGCCTTAAACGTAGAGTCAGCAGTTGCAGCAAACTTAGGACTAACAAGAGTCTTATTTAAAGTAGTTTGCTCTGCTTTTGTATCAAGTAATGTAGATACAGTTGCAGTTGGTTCAGAAGTTGTAGTTACTGTACCAGCATCAGGTAAGAAATATGATCTCCTAGTGCCAGAAGTGATTGACCAATTAATCTGAAATATTGCTTCCTCAGTATTATCAGTTATAACAAAATTATCCTCATCAATAAGGATAGTCTTATTAGTTAAAGTTTGTGTAGTATCCGATCCAACAACTGTTGTTCCATTACCAGAAGTAATTGCGGGGAATGTGAAAATTCTTGTAGCCGTTCCAGTTCCTACGTTACTTACTTCAAATCTTGCTTTCGGACCTTGTGCATCTGTCAAAACAAATGCTGAGTCATCAATTTCAAATTGTCCTGTTACTTTAACAGATCCAGATCCTTTTGGTGAGAATACTATATCAGCATTATCTGCCACATCATCAACAGCAGCAATATACAATGATGTACTCGTTGCACTATTGACGATTCTAGACATATAGAATCCACCATCACCAAACGCAATACCTAATTGGTCATATGCTGATTGGTACAATCCACTGTCCCTATCAAGGTCAAAGGAGAGACCAGGGGACGCTTTGGTTCCCTGAGCAACTCCTTTGAATAATTGATTTACTTTTGCTTTTCTATTGGGTATCAATGGATCAGACACAACCACTGGAAGAATCGCTTCTCCCGACAAATTAGCGTCTGATATTGTCTCTAACTGAGATATCTTTTTAGTTCCCACGGAATAATCACACTATTGGCTACTTGTCTATTTATAAGGGAATCAGTCTGATAAACCTACCTTTTGTCTCTGTTGATTTAAAAGTAAATTATACAGATCACTCGCTTTCTCTAAACTATCACTATGGAATTTAATCCAACCTTCAACTTCTGACAATAACTCTTCATATGCTTCATTAGGACTAACGTTTTTATCGTTAATATAATCCCCAAAAATTTCGTACAACCTTTCTCTTCTATCCACTCCTACAGGATCGATAGATGGAACTACTCTCAAATCAGTCATTGGATTTTTCCTCCTTAATGTCATTGTGTAATCGTTCTAGTGCTGCTAGAACTTCAGGAGTTTCCTCCCATTCCCAAGTCGTTTGACGACCTTTTTTGTCTATAGACTCAAATGTCCTTTTCATAGAGTTTCTTAATAAACATCTTGGTTTGTTTTTTGAGTTGACGCAAACGAGCAGACGCTAACTTAGATTTTAAGTTGCGTCCTTGCTTTCTAGGAGTTTCATGGCGTTTAAGACGCATTGGTCTGCCTCGTTCACTAGCATATTATAAGATATTTATGCCGTAGTGTCAACTTTTGCATCTTCAGGAGTGTTCTCCATAAAACCTTTCCTGAAGTCCTCAACAGTCTCCAAGACTTCCTTATCTACAGGAGGTCCAGATTGTAAAACTGGTGATAGTAAAGCAATCGCACCGTTAGGACTTTTAATTCTCCAAACAGTACGATTTCTTTGAGTCATAGCCAAAAGAAAAGGCAGGTTTGAAACTGCCTCCTCTTCTGTTATATCTTGAATATCAGTCATATATTGTCAATGTTTCTTCTGTTAGATTCTCATTGAGAGTAGAAACTACCTCAGCGAATCCTTCTGCTCCCTCATCATCAAACTTAAAGTTCACATCTTGTGTGTAACCCTCTTCGTCTAGCAAGGTAACCTGTCTTTTAGATAGGTTTACGAATACATGCTCAAGAACCTCAGATGGTGCTCCTTTTAATGCGTTAGACATGGTATGCCTCGTTGTTTACTTTCATAGTATAGCAGAGTCCTATGCGGTTGTCAACCGAACTGCGTCTGCCACTGTGACAGTAAATAGATTGTCCGTCACTGGCAGGTTATAGGAAGATCGTGTAGAAGTCAAGGAAATTCTATATCCCTTAACATCTGATGGATTGATCTGAGTATCCCACCCACCAGAAACAATGGTACGGATACCAGTCAGTTTCTTAGGTGTTGCATTTTCTTCAATATTGATTAGTTGTAATAAATGAGGTGTTACCATTTCAATTGAATTATCAGCAGTAAGTGATAGTTCTACCGCACTCATAGTCTGTTGATAAGAAGAATTCTCAAATAAATGTCCTGTTATCTTAGTAGAAATAGATGCCACATTACACTCTGCACCTTGTAATTCAAACTTAGCACCAACAACATTCATATCAGTATCAGATCCAAATTTAATAGTATTCTTCTGTGGTGTAGTAGATCCAGCACCTTCAGCACTAAGGAAGAAACCTCCACCAACTTCTATATGACAATTACCAGTTATCTTTAAATGATAGTCACCGTCAATAGTCCTAACATAAGAACCATTAACCAATTTACAATCATCACCATGAACTTCTTGAGTTAATGCTCCAGCATAAGAAACATGATCTGCAATTAAACCACCAATATCCCCTTTATTATTAGTATTCTTATCAACATATTCTTTTACTTTTGCTTCAATAACATCAGAACTAATAGCAGCATACTCTTCCTCTGGTATTTGACTTCTTAAATCATCTCTAATCTTCTTCTCATAATAATGAGCATCATTAAAAGCAATTGATGTATGAGTTGTTCCATTTGATTTCTTATGGACTTCACCCTGACGACCAGGTGTTCCAAGATATAATTCATATGAACCATTAATATGGTTCTTAGAAGAAGTAAGATATGGATCTGCCTGATCAAACATAGTACCATACACATCCTTCACTGTAGTAGTAATACCATATAAAGGATACCACCCAACGGACGATGTTGTCGCTGAAGACCTATTACAGTTACTACTTGTAAATTTGGTCAGTAGTTTCATCAACCCAGTAAGATTTGTATTTACTGTTTCAAAGAGATTTGTATTTAATTCATATATTCCACTTCCTTTCTCCCACTCATCAATAATCTTAGTTGCTTCTCCAATACCACTAACAGTTGTCTTAACACTCTTAGCAATATCACCAACACCAGTTATGATCTTCGCTGAATCTTTAACAATATCTGCAACAACAGTATTAACTGTCTTCTTAACTAAAGTTGGTTTATCATCAACACCTGCTAGGAAACTATCCAGATAGGTATTAATCGTTGACATTGGTGCTGCTTTGTACGTAGCAATGTTAGCATCTAAAGCACACAATGAAGTTAATATCTTAGTAACCTCTGGTTGAATAACATTATATGCAGCAAATGGTAATCCCGAAGAGTTCTTCAGAATATTATCAACCTTCAAATTAGTTGCTAGATTTGCTAAGGATTGACGCATAGCAGATATTACTTGAGTGAATATAACATTCAAGTAGTCATCAATCTTTTTAGTTAAATCGGATTTCTTAATATAAGAACCAATAACAATATCTAAGTAAGTATCTTTGTCAATCTTAACTAAATTTGCTGAGGTATTAGCAAGATCTTCTATTAAATATGATAATTTATATTCTAATGTCTTCCAAGGACCACCAACACCATGAGCAGCAGGTATAAGTTTAGTGGGTGTGGAAGGTTTAATAGGATTAGTTGTTCCACCTAATATACCCAATCCAACATTCTTAGGTGATCCACTACCACCAACATTACTTAATTTATTTCCAGGTATTGCAACAGAATTATTATCCGACTGCCTTAATGGTGCAGTAGGTTTAATAGTATTTCTTTCTGCGGGATGAACAGCAGAATTATTAATAGAGGTTCCAGGAACTATATCCTGATCTGTAAATGCAAAGGAAGATTGATTTTTGGTAATTTCTGACTTATTAACACGCATGACACCCAATACCATAGGCATCTGTGCCATCTCACCATCTAAGAAGAATCCTAAAACTATTGCTCCAGGTTGTAATTGTCCTGAACTTTCACCTTGACCATTATTTCCTGCTTGAGAAGTATGCTGTAATACTGTTGCCCAAGGCAATCCAGTTGTAGGTAGATCTGAAGTAGTACCACCATCAAAACTGGTATAGTATCCAAGAACACGAACTTTTACACGACCCAATTCCATAGGGTCTTCGTTGTCTTCAACTTCTCCTACCCACCAAAAGAAACCGTCCTTCCCTACAAAGGACGTACCGTTCTCATTAACAATTCCATCAACAAGCTTCATTTCCGTCAGGCTTTTTTATTATTTATCCCTGCATAGGACTACCTGTTCTCCACCTTTCTTTTACATAAACTCCACTAATTTTTAACATCCGATGCTTATTAATTAAAATTCTCTTAGCTTCGGTCATTTCATTGGAATAAAAAACAAGTGGTTGCTCTTCTATTCCTGTATCCCCACTCGTGATACTCTCCTTGTATAAATGGTATCCGAACGGACTAGTAGTTCGGTAAAGTATTCCATTTTTCTCGGATGAACTGATGAAGGATTTTCTGCTATGGCCTGCTTGATAGCAATCATTTCTACCCATTCCTCATCAGTGAGTTTCTCCAAAACTCTCTCAGGGTGCTTGTAAGTCATTGATTCGATTTGATGCTTCAGACTATTTTATAATAGAATGTCAGGAAAAGCAAGTATTTCTAGCTACTTTTGGTCATATCTAAAGGTTGTCCTTATATTTCCTTAACTTGCCCTAATAAAACGGTACAAATAAGGAGACCCCCATACAACGTTGTTGTTGGAGTCAAATCCCTGATCCTTACAATGGAGTTTGTCACCATACAAATGAATTTCTGAAACGATACGGTTTCCTCTTTCTCCCCTGCATCGTTCACTATCCAATTTGCCATGCCAAGAATCACCCTCAAAGAGGAATAACATATCACATTCTTCATTCCTTGTCAAGTCTAAGCGATAGTTCTCCATAATCACCTTATCTTCCAAGACTCTTATCTTATGTCTTTTCTGTCTATAAGGTTTTTCGGGACCATCTACACGATAAAAATTTTTTGATTTATACCATCCATCCTCCTTTTCCCAGATAATCTCTGTCTGAGCAAAGGAGTGAGGGTTTGATTGTGCTTGTTGTCTATTCGACCAATGACCTAACAAATAGTCATCAATCGTCATATACTAAACATTCTGGTTCATCAGGATGCATTTCACAGAATAATTCTAATGCATTAGGATCGTGATGATCTCCAGCTACTATCTCATCATGATGATGAGATTCATAAACTTCTAGTTCATGTAATTCTTCTTTATAATGCCTACGTGCAGCAGGATTAGTTTGGGGATCGTCAAGGATTGCTCTATCCTTTTCGATGTGTTGTTCTATAGTTTTCATGATTTAAAGACTCCTTACGGTACGTCATTACTATTTATCTCTAATAATAGAGTCTTTGAGTAATGTCAGGGTAGTATTAAATGTGGTGTTATCAGCAGCAGTCTGATGAGTTACCTTATGGATAAGGTATTTACCACTATACCTTTTATCTAATTGAACCTTTTGTCCGATTCTAAAAGTTCCAGGTAAAGCAACTTCAACCCCACAACCAGCATATAAATCAAGATTACCTGGTACATTTACTCTAAGTTGAGTATTGCTAAGGGTTTCTATCCTCATATATTGATATGCTTCTAAATCAGCTAATTGCTGATAATTTGGTTGAGCATTGTTACTGAATTTAGGATCAAATGCTTGGTTCGGTAACATTGTATATCGAACTCTTCTAGGTTTCAACACTTGTTCTTGAACGCTAACATCCATTTGTGTAATAGGATCAACAGTCATCTTACCATTAAGGTGTGACATCTTAGACCATACATCTTCAATATTATACTTAGTATCATCAGTTGTTGTATCTTTACTTAATCCCATCTTAGAAGATGAAATATTAACTGGGTCAAATCCAACAGTATATCCAGACCATGCACCATGCCTCATACTTCTTAAAACATTCTTTTCTTCAGGAAAAGCAACACCACGGAAAGTATAAGGATCCATCACTTCATCATCCATTCCTTTAGGACTATATGAATATGTGTATAATCTAGGTACACCTGTGGTAAAATTAGTTTTTTCACTTCTTGGTTGATTATTAATATCATCAATCAATCTATCAATAGATTTAAAATGATAACCTAAAGCATTCTCATAAAAAGTAAATCCATTTTGTAATCCACCAGATAACTTTGACTTCCTTATACTACGTTTGGCAATCCAGTATATTGTATCCAATGGTCTCCAATTAACTGCAACAAATGAATGCTTATTAACTGTTTCTTCTAGATAAACATTCTTATTTGTATTAAGGAACCTATCACTTCTGATTAAAGTATCAACCATAGATTCTGCTGTTCTAGTTTTCTTGAATAAAACATCAGAATTACCAAAAACAGATAGACCTTCATTCCTCACAAACTCATCACTAACACAGTCAACTATAAAGAAATCTGTAGTTTGTGCTGCTCTAGTACGAGAATGAACTCTACAAACTCTAAATTTATAAACTCTATTTAAAGTAGAAGTTGATGCTTGTAATCTAATTTCTTCTGCACCACTTAATACAGCAATTAAACCAGCATTATCTTCAAACATGAAGGATGCTTCCATTGTTGCTAATGCAAAATCTTCCCGTATTTCCCATCCTGAACAAAAGGTCTTAAAGTTAAATGCACCTTCAGCATTTTCTATCCTTTTACCATCTCTATGAATAGTAATACGATATTCTATTTCACCAACGGTCTGTCTTCCTACTACCATTTAACCCCACCCCGAAAGTATGTTTAAGCTTTGGAAATTGCTATTTTGAATCTGTGCTTGAGAACTCTTAATAGCTCCTGCTCTTGCTGCAGGAGAACCTCCTCCCCCATGTGATTTAGCAATCATCTCTGCTATAGCAGATTGTGCAGCAGCAACTGAAGCACGAACTGCAGAATTACTAGTTTGAACTGCTTCTATGGCTGCTTGTACCATAGTGCTCTGACTTGCCCTCATCTGTTGCTGAGCTCTTGTCCTTTGCTCAGTAACCTTCTTCATCATAGCTTGGTTTCTTCCGTCCTCAGCACCATTACCATCTCCACCTGCTTTATTCTTTAACTGGTTCTTACCACCACCTAAAATACTACCACTTCCTCCAGTCTTTGAGGATGATGCTACTCCTCCACCACCATAAGATGTATTACTGGATTTACCACCCTTAGCGGTATTCCTATTCTTGGCAGCACTTCTACCCATCTGCCTTTTTGACTTTTTACCATCACCACCAACTTTTGCATCATCACCATGTTTATCAAGTCCATCAACAACACCGTAATTCATATTCTTCCATGAGAACATTGAATCATTACTACCAATACCAAATGGCGTTCCCTTACCTTTAGTAGAAGCACTTAACATAGCATTTATAGCTGGATATCCTATACCATCATTCGCTAAGATACCTCCTAAATTTTCAGTATCAAAAGATAGATTAATCATCTTATCTGCCATCTTTGATTGACTAGATGTTAGATTCTTATCCCAATAAGTCTTTGTATTAGGGAATAGATGCTCTATAAGTTGAGTAGTTGTTTTTGCTCCACCTAAAGTTGAATCAGAAGATCCACTATCAATCATATTTGCTGCATTCCAAATAGTACGAGCAGATAATGCTCCTCCTGTCATATCACCTTCGCCATGTTCAGAAACAATAGCTTTCTTAAGTATTCTTAGATCACTCTCACCCATTCCAGTAGCACCTGATCCAGCAATCTGTCTATCAGCAAAACCTATTGTAGTGGTATTAGGTCTAGTATGAGAACCTGGTCCTTTCTTACTACCACCAGATTGCCATGTTCCCCATTTATTATTTGCAATTAGAGCAATTCCTGAACCCTTTCTTTGTCCGAACAACTCATCAGCATATGCTCTAAGATTTGCCTCACCATTTTGACCCTTTCTAAAGTCAGAAATATCAATAGCTAAACCTCTCTTATGAAGTTTACCTCCTCTTACTGGTTGACGACCTGAAGTATCCTCACCTCTTCTATTAGCACCTTCTTTCTTCCACTTATTATTTCTAAAATTAGGATGATTATATACTGTAAATCCTCTAGATAATGCTGCTCTTCCAGCTCTAATTGAAGCTTGAATACCACCGTTAGGAGATCGTACAACTCCATCAGGACCACGTTTAGGTCCACCTCCACCTCCAGTAGCAATACCACCTTCACCAACACGCATGGATCCTTGGTCTGCCCATCCAGTAGGAGCACCAGTTAGACCACCGCCTCCACCTACTCCTGGAACACCTCCTGGGAATATATGACCAAGAGCACCACCAAGTTTTTGGCCAAATGTCATGTCTTCAGAACCAGGTCCAAAGAATGCATTACCAATACCCATCCCTTTACTTAATAATCCAGCAGCTTTACTACTTGGATCTAAGAACTGACCAGCAACTCCACCAATTGCTTTTGCTATATCCCATCCAGTCGCCTTACCATCCTTACCACTACCTCCTCCACCAAAGATAGTTTGAATAGCACCACCAATAGCACCACCTTTATTTCCAAACATTGAACCTATCTGTCCAGCATTACCTAACAGACGATCCATCCAAGATGTTTTCTTCTCTTCGGGTTTACCAAAACCTAATAGGTTTTTACCCCAGTTCATAGTTTTACCCCACCAACCAGAGCCCTCTTTAGCACCCTGATTCTTAGGTTTATTACTCCACAGAGAACTTATACCATGATTATCGCTAAATTTATTACTTGCCCATTTCTTAACACTACCCCAGAAGAAATTCTCTTTACCTCTTGGTAGTTCACCAGGAATATCAAATCCCTGAGCATGTGCCATCCTCATATTAGCAGATACCAATCCAGGTACTGCTCTAGTTGCAAAGTTATTGATAGGAATAACAAAGTCTTCACCTTTATTATTCTTTGATACGTACTCTAAACCATGACCAATAAAGTCTGCTTGTCCACCTTTACGACCTAATGATACAGGATAACCAGAATCAGGTCCATTAATCCATCCACCTGTTGCTCTCTGTGGTAATTCTTTATGCTTAGGAACTAACCCACCATATGCTCTCTCAAGATTACCAATTCGATCAACCATCTCACCAATGACGGTTTGACCTTCACCTTTAAGATCATCAAGATTAAATCCACCTGTAAATTCAGCAAGAGTTAAGGTTCCATCACTACTATCACCGAACCTAGATGGTTCCATTGCATCAGCATATTGCTGAGCTGTATCAAAACCCTTTTTAGCAACGTAAGCAGTTCCACCAACAGCAGTTGCTATAGTCGCTATCTTACCGATACGACCCATCTTACGCATCTTAAGTCCTTTATGGAACTTAAGAAGTCCAGTTTGGAATGCTCTTAGAGAATTCCTTAAGAGTATTATAGTCCCTCTTGGATTTCTAAGAATCATTAATGGTGCTAATAGCGTTCCTAACGCTACCATCGTCTTAACAAATCCACCTATCCTCTGCCACAACGTAGCATCATCTCGTAATAGATCGTACAATCCATCGAGTATTCGAGTGACATTTGTCCCAACGAACGCTTTAAGGAACCTGAATATAGTATCAAGAGTCTTTAAAGTCTTCTCTATCTTTTTCTGATTTTCTTCATTGGCCAACCATTTTAGAATTGGTCGAATGATCATCAATTTAAGAAGACCAGAGAACATATTAAGTAACGCTTCCCAGAACTTAGGAGCACCCCTTCCTATGAAATCATTAACAAATCCAGTAAACTTACCCGTTTCAGGTTTGTCAAATTTTGCTTTAAATACTTTCTTCTTCTTTAACTGATTTAAATTGGCAAGTTGTATATTTCTAAGATCATTTGCAAGACTAGCAATACTGTTTACTATATTACCTAAATTATTAATTCCTTGTATAGTTTTCCCAGCTAATTCTGCCATGGCTGGATTTTCTGCTGATGCTGCAGCTGCTGCTGGAGACACCATCTTATACATATTAATTTTTCTGCTTTTCGCTATATCAGCCATTTATTATTTTCTCTGAGGTTGCGGTACAGGTATAGGATTATTTATTGGAACTGGCTTAGGAATCTCAACCAACTTTTCAATTATTAGAGGAACTTGAACAAATTCGATTGCTGTTTGTAAAGCATATTCATTTGATAATTGTCTTTGCCTACTACCTCCTGAAGAAGCACTAAACATACTAGAGGTTCTATCAAATATACCTAAGACTCTAGGGTCAATACCCAATTCTGGTGCAAGTTCACGAAGACCCGTTATAAAGTCACCACCAGACATCATACCTGATATGGCTTTAAACATACCACCTACACCCATATTATCAGCAAAGGTCTGCATCATACCCATTGGAGTCATAAATGAATCCATTCCAAATAATTGAGACAATCCTGGTACGTTAGCAACACCTGGTATTAATGCTGCTGCAGCACTTCCGATCATCTTACCCATATTTCCTTGGAGGAATCCACCCAACTTACTGTTCTTGAACATGTCACTACCGCCAAGAACACCCATTCCAGCACTAATTGCACCTCCAATACCACCGTCAAGGAATCCCATTCCAATCTTACCGATTGGACCATCCATGAACTTACCAAATGCAGATGTTGGTCCAAATGTACCTGGGAAGAATCCACCTAATGCACCCATAGCAGGTGCAATAGCACCCATTATATTTCCTTGTGCCAAAGACATAACAGCCTGAGCACCATATATGAAAGGTGCTGCTGGCGGGAATATTATAGGTGCGACTTGTAATATCGTGTTAAGGATAGGAGACTTTGCAATAGAACTAATTGCATTACCTACACCTTTAACTACGCTACCAATTCCTTTGCTAATACCTTTAAATATCTTACCAAGGAAATATTGCTTCCTCATTAGTCTAGGAGGAACTGCTCCTAAACCTAATACCTTACCACCAGACTCTTTACCCCAACTAAATGGGTTCCACCAATTACCCTTCTTACCAGATTTCTTTATCTGTTCACTTGCAGAAGGTTGACCACCTGGTCCCCATTCATTCTCTTCTCGCTCTACCTTACCAGCTTCTAATGCTCTTTCTTGTTTGCTCTGATTAGGGAATAAATCAAGAAAATCCCACCACTGGTTCTTAGGTTCTGATGGATCAGGAGTAACCGTGCTATTAACTAAATTTGACGCATTAACTTTAGACCTATTCTTGGCAGCACTTCTGCCCATCTGCCTTTTATTAGGATCATGCTCGTACTTAGTTTCTTCTTTTGTAACCTCACCAGTTTCATTATCTTTCCAACCAGTAATTCTCCCACGCTTATTGGTAATTGGTGTTTTACCTTCAAGTTTTGCTCTTTCTCTTGCATTAACACCAGAAGTAGCCTTAGAAACTTTCTCAAGTCTTGCCTTTTCTTTTTCCTCTCTTTTCTTTTTCTCTTCCTCAGTTTCAGGTGGAGCATTCTGTCCAGCCTGAACCGAACCTTTAGGAACAGCACTATCACCAAAGAAAGCAGACGCAAATAACTTAGCTTTAGGCCAGAGATTGAGTGGGTTAGCTAACCATATGGGATTTGGGATCTCCGTTCCTGGGAGACCCATTAACATCCATTTACTTATCCATTCTCGTCTAGGAACCCATTTTGGAAGTTCAGGAATCTTCCATTTAGGTAATCCCTCATATAATCTAACAAATCCTTTTTTAACCCAGTTGATTAAATTACCAACTTGATTAAATATACCTGCTATATCTGATTTTAACCTATCACCAACTGCCTTTATTCCACCACCCTTAAACATTACGTACATCAAGTCACCGACATACTCACCAACGAGCATACCAACTAAACTACCTACTCCTGGTATAGGAATAAGAGTTCCTAATGCACCACCAATGGCACTACCACCACCTTTAAATAATGCCTGATCTAAAGGTTCTCCCATCATTAGAGAGAATAGAGTAGTTAAAGCAGCACCAAAGAACGGTATTCTTCCAAATACATTCTTAAATACACCCTTAACACCCTTTAATGCTTTAGGTCCTAAGAATTTTAGGGTTGATCGATTAACCATCTTCCCTAATCCAGGTTTAGCACCAGGTTTTATTATCTTTCCTTTAGGAGCACCACTTGGTTTTAATCCACTTGTAGGTTTAGGTGCTTTAAATAACTCTGGATTTTTTACCTTTAACTTTCTAAGTTGTTTTAAAGCACTTTTATGTGACGCTCCTCTAGAACGTAACTTATTATATTCCTTTAGACCATTCTTACCAAACTGTCTATTAATATTACTTCGATTCGCATCCCACCTTGGTTGGGTTCTCCTTGGTTGAGTTGAACCAGGTTTTCCTGGTTTTCCTCGTCTTCCATCTGGTTTATCCCTATACCAATCCCATCCTAATAAGGATAGGATCATATCCATCAATCCAAATGGATTTAATAAAGCACCTAATCCAACAATTCCAACTATAAGCTGCCCTAAACCTTTTAATCTATCTCCAAAACTATTACCACTTCCAAATAAATTGGTAAACCCATCCATTATATTATTAATTCTTCCCATGAAGAATCCACTAATCTTTGACCAGACTACATGGAGTTTATGTAAAAATAATTCTATTTTACCTTTATTGGCAGGATCTGCTAACCATTTCAGACCCTCGTACATAGCAAGTTTACCACCCAGTCCAATGAGGAAGGATCCTACTATCTTAAGAAAACTTGCAAAAGGAGTTAGTATCTTATCAAAGAACTGTTCACCAAATCCCTTCTCTTGTTTTTTTATCGCCCCTTTCCACTTTATGCCCTTACCCATCAGGGCATTTTTACGTTCTAATTCATCCTCAGCAGCTTGGTCTCTTTCTCTCTTTAACCTTCTGCGTTCTTTCTTTTCTTGATTTGCTTCTACTTTATCTACTGCCTTTGCAATAGAACCCATATCACCAACGACTTGAGCAACACCATTAAGAGTGCTTCCTAATCTATTAATAGCTAAAAGACTCGATCTACCAAAATTATGGCTCAGCTTATCCTGACCTGCTCCGCCAGGATTAATAAATTTATACAGCTGGATTTTAGCCACTATTCGCTTCTTGCTCCTTCATTCTACGTTCCTCTTCCTTAAGGAATTCGGTTAAGAGATTTATATAAACCTCCTTTTCCCAAGGCATAAGATTATCGATGTACTCAATATTCCACTTATGATGATGCATTAACGCAAAATTAGTGTCATAATAATTCTTCAGGCTGTTATGAAGAAGGGCTATCCGAAAAAAGCTGCTAATCCTTCAAGAACAACATCTGACACAACCTTAGTTTTAGGATTTGTTACCTTAACTGTATGCTGAAGTTTCGGCATAGTTTCAAAGAAATCTTGGATCTTCTTAAATTGCTCAGATGTCATCTGATCTAAGAAATCAAGTATTTCTTGTTTTGGTAAATCCTGTGCGTCATAAACCTGTTCTGGATCAGTAATAGATCCTATACAACTAGCTGCCATATCAAATACTTGATCGACACCAGGTGTTTCATCAGGAACAAAGTTCATCTTCACAAAGGTTTCTAATGTAGGATAGTTCAGTGTAAGAACTACCTCATCACTAACTTTGATTTCATTAGTATGTCCTTTAGTTCTTTTAATTTTAATCGTGTTTAAAGGAATTTTCACACTTACTTCAGTTTCTTCATCATCAGGACAAAGCACCGTAACATCTACAGACTCACCAACAGATTTCGTGCGGATTTGTAAGAAAATAAATTCAATATCAAATGTCGAAAGGGTTTCACAGTCTGTTATATCAGTGCAAGCACCAATAATATCTTTAATCGCAGAAACCATACTATTTTGGTCTCCAGTTTCTGTAGCAACTAGAAGAATCTTCTCTTCTTTTACTAGAAAAGGTCTAAAGTTAACTGTTCTACCATCAGAAGGCAGTTTTGTCTTAAATTTCGGTGTGTTTAATGTAGGTAATACCATAGTACTTCAATTCAGTGTAAGTATTTAGGGGACTATGAGGAGGCAATATATGCATTATCTGGTTCTAATAAGTTCAATCTATGAGTTTTATCTGGATTGGAAGGAACCAGTTGTCCAATATTACCATCTTGTATATCTAGAACGTTCTTTCCATAGAATCTATATCGTTCATAATAGAATCCAACTGTTATAGTCATTACTCTAGATTCCATATTATTCAACTGTATAGATCCAATATTATATGGAAAAACTGAACGTAATTCCCAACATGCTGTTACACGATTCTTTCTATAATTATCTGGAGTTACATTAGCATTAGGATCTTGCTGTCTAAGAGCACCATTAGAGTTTAAGGTATGAACGGCATCTCCACCACCTCTTTCCCATTTTAAAATTCTTACAGTAGGTGAAACAATATCATCATAATAATCTACATATTGATCTGCATCATTTCTCATAAAAGTAATCCATCTCTCAAATAACATTCTAGTATATTGAGTTTGAGGCATTTTAAAAGTCATATTGATCTGACTAAATGCAGTTCCAGTTGGATACTTATATGAGGAACCTATATTTACAATCTGACCTGTAGATATTTGCTTACTTGGTAGGTTTACAGTATCACAATAATAATCTAATAATAAATTCGTTGATCTATTAGCACTTTCAAATCCCCAATCAGGAAGTCCACTTAAACGAGGAGGAGTTGCGAAGTGTACTGAATATAGGTTTGTATATGAAGGATGATTAGCTTGCTTTCTAAAAAATGAACTAAACTCTTGTAATGAAGAATTTCTTCCTTGAGCCCAATTTGGCACACCAGGATCAACTGTCTGATTACTATAAACAGCACCAGCAATTTGATTTATCGCTGCGAAAATACTTGCAAACATTATACTTTAAGTTCTTTTTCTGTAATTAACATAAACTCCCAACCATAATCTTTACAAAAGTCTTCTGCTGCCTTCCATTTAGCTTTATTAACACTATATGTAACAACCTCAGTAACATAACGTTTAGTTATTTTTCTCTGAGTTTTAGGTTCCTTTGTTTGTTTATTGGGTTTCACCTCAACCATATATTTTTTATTACCAACCTTTAAATAAAAGTCTGGATAATACTTATGGCGTTTACCATCAACAGGGGATATATAGGGTATAGCAATCTCTTCACTACCCCATTCAAGGACTGAAGGGGTGGTATCACACCACTGCATGAATTTGTATTCCCAAGATGATCGGTAAACTATGTTCCGATAATCACCTTTATACTTCTTTGGAAGCCTAGGAATGTACTTTCCCTGCTTATAACGCATAAATACATAGAGATCACGATATTATTTAGGTAGAAATTGGCAATCTTCAAATATCCATTAAGAGCTCCTGCAAGTAGGACGCAAGCAGGACCAAGAATAGCTGATGGTGCTACCGAGGCTACTGATTATTTAATGCTACGTCGTGAAAGATTTTCATATAATGATTCAGATGTTCCTAACTTCTATAAAAGAAGTAGTCCAGGTAATCAGCAAAAAGTTTTACAGCACCCAGATAGAGTTTATATTGCAATACCTCCACAAATTGCAACTCAATATAGTCCTGCGTACAGAAGAGCAGATATTGGTGTAGGTGGTGTTGGAGCAATGGGTATGATGAAATCAATGGATTTCGGTGATATGTCTGAAAAATTGCAAGATGCAGCAAAATCAGCATTACCAGAATTCTCAACATCTGCTGTTTTGTCAATGATCAATGGATTTAACCAATTTGTTGGATTACAAGGACAATTAGATATTAATACAGTTAGACAATTACAAAGTGGTCAAGTTTTTAACCCATATTCCGAACAAATGTTCCAAGGTATGAGTTTTAGAACTCATAACTTTGCATTTAAGTTCTTTGCGAAGAATTTAGCTGATTCAAATGAAATATGGAATATAATCAATTATATTAAAATTGGTTCATTACCTAGAATTAGAAGTGGTGAATTTGTTACCAAATATGTTAACGATAAGAAAAAATTCGATGTTCCTGGTGGTAAGAAAGAGAGGCACAGTGATCATAAGAACATATTCGACAAAGATTTCTTCAAAAAAATGAAGGGAACTACTAACTATAGTGGTCAAAACAGATTCTTCGAGATTCCAGATAGATTCCAATTACGTTTCGTTCGTTTTGGTACTAATAATGATACTCCTAATGGAACAGAGAATATGAGTGAATCTACTAGAAGAGATTTAATGTTCAAGATGTATCCTTCTGTTTGCACAGGTATTAACATTAACTACACACCAGATAACCAATATCAATCTTTTAAGTATCTACCACAAGCAGGTATTGATAATCCAGCTATTGTTATGACAGTTACTTTTACTGAAACAAGACTAGTAACACAAACAGACGCAGCAGCAGGTTACTAATGGCATATTTTTCACAATTACCAAATATTTACGTTGGAGAAGGGATAACAGACGATGAAGGATTTAAATATCGCCTTGTAAAAAATCTGTTCCGAAGAACCGTAACAAGATTAGACTTAGATAAGTATATTACCTTATTAGAACCATATTCAATAGGTGACCATGAAACTGCTGCATTACTTGCTGGAGAAATGTACGGTGATATATACCTCGATTGGATTATTTTACTAGTTAACAATATTACGGATATTTACGAGGAATGGCCTAAAAACGTAAATGAGCTCCAAACTTACGTTGCTAACAAATACGATAAACCTGACGATATCCATCATTATGAAACAAATGAAATTTTATACAATGAAGAGATTTTCATCCAAAAGGGAACTCAAGTAAATAACACTTTTAGGGCAATTTTGCCAGATGGGACAACTAAGACTGAAAACGAGTCTATCTACCCAGTGACAAATTACGAATATGAAGATTATCAGAATGAATTGAAAAGAAACATAAAACTCCCAACTCCACCAATAATGGAATTAATACAAAATGAGTTTGAAGAGTTAATTGCGTATGAACCAAATGATGAGATAGATCGTGAAGGCAATAAAAAAACACTACTTAATAGTAGTGCTAGATTCTTAGATAAGTCTGGTAATGCTGCTGGTAGTGTTACAGTAACAGATAATGTAGGAACAGTTACTTCATATGATAATGGACCTGGATCTACAACTACTACAGTAACTTAAAAAACCTAAAGGGGCAAAAAATGTGCCGAGTTTTTTTGGCGGTTTCCTGGTAATAAAAAGTTGAATAATATATGGGGTCTACCTTCTTACAATAGCAGGTACGTCACCATCACCATCATCTTCATCCTCATCATCCCAAGGGTCAGAAAGTTCTTGTATTCTTTTGCGTAAAGAATTATCCAACACCCTATCAGTAAATTTATTATCGGGAGTGAATTTAATATCAACTTCACCTTCTTCCCAATCAGGTTTAAACTTTACAACCAACAACTCATCCCCCTCCTTTAACTCTTCAAGCTCTGGATGGATTATTGGTTTCTTTTCTAACTTATTAATTTCACTCAGATTTTTAAATATTAAAGCAAATGCTGCACCTGTAAGGCACAGCATTATAGCAATGAATATTAAAGGTAACAAAAGTGACATGTTCTAGTGCGGATTATAAAGACCGAGATAATATACGAACAAACAAATGGTAACAACCATAAGGAATCCGATAAAATAAACCATGATAAATTAGATGCGAGGGATTTTGTTTACTAAAGGTAAAATATCTGACCCAACCTTATCTATAATATCATCAATCACATTTACATCTAGATCCATAAAAGGAGGGATGATACCAAGGATTCTTAATAATCCATCAATGAATAGTGCCAACGTAGTAAAACCAAGAATCATACTAATGATAGTAGCATCTCGGTTATGTTTCCTCATGGATTCTTCATCGATTGCTCGTGCCTCAGCAAGAGCATCAGCAACCATCTTATCTACTTCAGATTTAGTATAAAAATTTCCTAAGATGGGTATATCATGTTGATCCATACTTATCCCCCATCAATATCGCAACCGATTATCGAACCTCCAACAATTCCTAATGGTATTGCCCACCAGCGACCATCACCTTGAGACAGTGCTGCACCCGCACCACCACCTAGAATACCACCAAGCACTGCTCCATCTGAACAATCATTAGTGTCTTCATAGACAGTAACATGTCTGCGGTATGCTGGTCTGTCAGAAGGGTATCTACTTCTTTGCCAAGGTTCACATGGAACTTCAACTTGTTCTGACCAACTCTTTACATAACCAGGGTTTTCTTGTGATCCAGGTACATATTCTTCTCTGTACTCAGTCTTAACACAAGTTCTACTAGCAGAGTAACCTGGTTGATACTCATCTGCGTTCACTGGAAGTGAACCTAGTAATAATGCAGCAGCGAGTGCAACTTTCATAATTCTCCTTTAATATGTTTATATTATAGCACAAAGGGAAGGTCTTGCAACCTCCCCTTGTGACAGTTTATAATCAGTCTTCCTCTGCTAGTTTAGCAAAGTAAGAAAGAGTATCTTCTTCAGATTCTACAGGAGAAGCAGCAACTGCTTTCTGACGGAATTCGGATACCTCTTGACCCCAATTTCCTCGTGACTCACTCTCATTTTCTACTGTCTCTTGATCAACTGGTGTTGATGCAGAGGGTCTTCCAAGAACAAGTGTCAAACGTGCTTTTAATTGCTCGTAAGACTTGAAATTCTTAGCAGCTTCAAACTCAGCGAGTGAATAACATCCTTTCCATATGGACTCTAACTTTTCATCATCTAAGTTACCTAGAGTACTAGGATTAGCGAACTCAGACTTATCATAATTCCAATAACCGTCTAGTTTGCGGATCTTAAGTTTAAAATCTGCACCCTTCCATAAGTCAAATGGATCAATAGGAGTCTCGTCTGCAAAAGCAGGTTGCATTGCTTCGACTAATTTGTCAAAGATTTTCTTACCATACTTATATAAGAAGACTCTTCCTTCATTCTCTGGGTGTGCTGGATCAGACACAACATAGATGTTAGAGTAGTAAGAAAGCTTACGCTTCTGTGCTCTAGCAACTGCTTTGTCTTCATCTCTGCCACTGTTCCAGAGTTCTCTGTTCAGTTCTCCAACGGGATCATCCTTACCTAATGTAGTAAGAGAGTTCTCGATGTACCACTGACCTGCTGGTCCTTTAAAGGCATGACTCCAGACCTTTGCCCAAGGCATTTCTTCGCCATCGGGTGCTGGTAGGAACCTAATAACAGCAAAACCATTACCTGATTTATCAAGTTCTGGTTTCCATAAACGCTCATCAGCACCTGTCTGTTGAGGTTGATTTAGTTTTTCTATCTCTTGTGTCAGTTTAGCAAGTGAATTGCTACCACTGGCTTTCTTCAAAGAAGCAAAAGACATAATCGTATTCTCCGTATTGAGTGTATTAATGCTACTGTGTAATCGTAGCATACTATTTATAAGGTGTCAAGCATTACGTGCTGCGTTCTCTAAGGTCTTTATCATGGCATCCATACATGCTGAAAGGTCAGCATATCCAAATGCATTGGACATGGCATTGATCCTCATCTTCATGTCTGCTGCCTCGGTATCACCTGTTGTAGAGGCAAGACACAACCTTGCATAAAATGTTTTCTGTTTATCCACCAACCCCTTACACTGATCAATATGTTCCAACTTTGTTTCCCTATCCATAGTAGATAGTTGAGCAGTCATTGATGCAATATTCTGATAAGTAGAAAATATATCTTGTAAATTTTCTTGTACTTGATCTGATTCAAAGAATGTCATAGTTTATTACTGATAGTGCTTAGGATACTGGTTCTATAAACATTACAATCTAATTTAATAAAAGGAAGATACTTAATGATTTTCATTCTAATATCTTTCCAAATAGGATCTGATAATACCTTATCAAAATCCTTAACAAATCCAAGACATGCTTCAAAAACAACAAGAGTTTCTAATGATATATCATCAGCAAGATAATGTCTCAGAAGTTTAGGATGCTGTCCATTATCTACTGTAAAGATCTCATCAAATGCTAATTGATAAGGTGCTGTGTAATCATCTAAAAGATAATGTACATCCTGTTTAAATTTATAGGCAAATGATTCTTGATGTATCTTCCATTCGGTGTAGATATCATCACTAAATGATCTCAAGTAACCTTTTGGATTTGTTATAAAATTAGCAACAAAATACTTTAAGATCTCATCATCAGAATACTTTACTGCTAACTTCTTAAAAAAATAACGGTCTCGTCTTTCTTCAAATGATTTTTCATTCGCTCGGACTTTACCGTTATACTTTATGTAGTCATAATTTTGTTTAGTGAAGTGTTGTTTGAGAGCAAGATAAGTTTTATACACTTCAAATCCTGTCACAATGGCAAGACTCCTTTAGACGAGACTTTCATATAGTTTAAACGTTGTGCCTCATGACGCAATCGTTCCTTCAATGGTTTGTTTAATAATTTTGGAACGGTTTCAATCTCCACTTCATTCTCTTGACAGTAGGTTACTACTGCTTCAATGTATGTGATTAGACCGTTGCTTTTTTTAACTAACCTTTCAATCTCCTGAGAGAATTTCGTAGGGGTTAAAAAATTTTCATCTAATGCTTTTTCTTTAGGCATTTCTTCCCCTAACAAATTCTTCAATGTAGGACTTGAGTAATTGTAAATAGTCATCAAGATTGTACTTCTGAAACACTTGAACAGATCCTTCTTCGGTTGCAATGAGTGTGACAATTTTCTTAACCTCAATTCCTGAACGTTCGAGAAACATTGCTGCGTATGCAGTCTCTTGAACAAAGTAATGTTCAATGTAGTTTTCTTGTTTCTCTTTAGTAGAAGTTTTAAAATCGATTACCGCCAACTCTCCGTCGAACTCACCTATACAGTCCACCCGACCAGCGAGACCAAGATAGTGTGAGTAAAGGAAGGTCTCTAGACAATGAATCTTATCGATCCTATCTAGTGTAGACCTTGCCGATTGAAACATTCTAACAGATAATGGGTTATTTGCCAAGTAAATGTCTAGATTTAATTCACCTTTGACATAATCTTCAGTGATACTATGGAATGCTGTTCCTCGTTGAGTTGCTCTATTGGTAATACGATTCGCCTCTTCTTCACCTATTTTCTTTCTCCAATTTTTGAAGAATGCTGCGTTCTTAAACGATGTGATTGAGGTAACGCTTGGATAATATTTATCAGCTCCAGGTATAGGATAGAATCTAATTCCATCTTGGTTCACAGGATCAACCTCTGGAACTTTGAGGTCAACATCAACAAAGGTAAAAGTCATTTAGAAACCTAAATTATATTTTGATATGAGATAAGATCTAACGAGACCTGAACGGACAATATCTTCTATACCAAATTCAACACACTTAAAATCTTTATCCATGTTGTTTAAGATTCTAATGAAGTCTGAGATGCCTGACTTCTCATGCTCACGAGTAAGATCAGTTTGAGTAATGTCACCACAGAACATGATCTTAGAGTCCTCACCTATGCGAGTGATCATTGAATCAAGTTCATGGAAATTTAAATTACTAAACTCATCTACAATAACAATAGTACTATCAAGGGTAACACCGCGAATAAAACTTGTAGACCAGAAGTCAATAGTTTCTTGTGCTCGGAGGTTATCATATAGCATTTGGAATGAGTTATCATCAGGCATACTAAACATGTATCTAACCATGTTCTTGTATGGTATCTGATAGAGATAGGATTTATCCTCATGATCTCCAGGTAGGAAACCAATTTCTCTCGTAGGTACTAATGACCTTACAATAACTATTTTATCATATGGTGTAGTAATGTCAAGTACTTCTTTTAGAGCGAGGTAAAGTGTAATAAAAGTCTTACCTGTTCCAGCAGCACCATGCAATAATATATTCTTACCTTCTTTATAAGCATCAAAAACCACCGTTTGATTATCAGTCAACGGTTTGATCTCTGTCATGTATGACGAATCAATAGGTTTCTTTCTCTTCATCTGCTTCTTGGACATAGGTTGGAGAGGTTTATCACCGTTTCCATTCCCATTAGTTTTCTTTCTCGCTCTTGTCATATTAAGTAAACCTCGACAGGTTTGCAGTTGGATGATGCTGTTGGACTTTAGACATCACTTCTTTAAATCCATCTTCAGCTTTAGGTGTACCATAAGTGACACCACCAGTTCCTTGAGACCAGTCCTTATCCCAGTCGGGATTGTCCTTTCTCCACTGATCATAATCTTTCATACTCATGTTGAGTTCTTTCTTCTCTTGAGTATTTTTATTTATTACTGGATATGTTGGCATTACTTACCTCCTAAAAGACCTACTATAACTTTAAAGAAACCCCTGAAAGCGTTCCCGTGTATTTCATCAAACAAATACATGTTAAGACTGAATGCGTGATTTGCTTCTGATATTATAGCACTCTTTTGCTGTTCTGTGAATCCCATTCCATCTAAAGTTTCACGATAACTATCTTTCCATGCCTTAGCATCTTCAATCTTAGGGAAGTCATAGAAATTTAATCCTTCACCTACAGGTGGTCTTAATGCCTTCTCTGCTATCCCCTTAAGGATCTGTCCACCAGATAGGTCACCAATATAACGTGTATAATGATGTGCCACCAGCAGATAGGGATCCTTCTCTGCTACCTCGTTGATCCTATAACAATATGTATTACAAGCTTGTGAAGGTATCTGTTGTTCCCTCCACATAGGACCATAAAAATATCTAAGATCTTGTTCAAGAGAAGCTGTGCGATTCAAATCAACAGACCATTTCTTCAACACATTTACAATAGGATCATTAGATTCTTCAATCCTCTGTTCCATTGTGTCATAAACATACCAGAAGTTAGTAAGTAACTTACGATACTCTTCTGGATCTAATACACCACGAAGAAACCCACCAACAAACTTTGTATTCTCTGCTGCTGAATGAGACTCTTTAGTACCATCCTTAATCTGTTTTGAAAATGCTACTACCATCCTAGTGCCTCTGATGTAATTGGAAACTCTTCCTTAAATATATTCCTACACTGTTCTACTATATCCATGTGTTCCTTTTGAGTACCATGTGCAGAACGTAAATCTATGTAGTGTATCCATGAACGAATACTACCAGTCATATACAATCGTGTAGGTGTTGCTAACGGGAGAACAAATCTCGCACACTCCTTCGCAATACCTGAAGCGAGGAGTTCATTGTATAGATCCATCGCTTCAACAAAGTGTTCTGCGATCTTTTCCTGAAGGTCTGCCTTCTTGTTTGCTGGTACATCATCCGTACTATTCTGTCTATTCTTAGTGTCCTGATGTCTGAGATCAAACATAGGGATCTCATCTGCCAATAGATTAGTGTCCGCATATCTCTGAGAGAATTCCTGAAACGTAAATGATCTATGTCTTAAGATCTGTGCTGCTAATCCTCTAGTAGTTTCAATCTCTAGAGTAAGATGTGCCTGTTCAAAAACACTCCAATGTCCATGCTTAATACAATAGGACAAAAGACCAGAGACCTTTGGGTTCTCTTGGTTCTTAGGATTGGATACTCTTGCGACATATCCTATAGTTTTTTCTGCGTCAGGGGTAACAGTTACCTTACTTACTTTCATCCTTTTGGGTACTAAACAATAATGATATCAACCAGCATAAAGCTAGTGCTTGTAGGTATGTAAGAGAACTAAGTCCTAATGCTGTAATACCTAACCAATTCCACAACCACCTAACAATAACAGGTTTAACAAAGAATGTAATGAGAGCACCAAGACCTCTTAGTGCTTGTTGATTCTTCTCTTCTTCTGATAAGTTAGCTGGGTTTTTGTATCCGTTGTAAATACTACTCATTTCTTTTACCTTTAGGTTTTACTGGTTTTGGTGATTGATAATTCCATAGCTTAGGATTAGCTAATCCACCAGACTGTTTAAAAGTAACGAAATCTTTTTTGTATAGATCATAATAATAATCAAAAAGATCTGCTTCCTTTTGGGCAACAGTCAGATCATACTTTTCTTCACCATCTACTTTGTATGTTACTATGTAACATGTGTAAGGAAGTTTAGGATCGTTCCCTTCTTCTTTCTTACAATCTTGTTTAATGACTTGCATTAACTTCTGTTACCCCATTCTATTGTAGGGAATGCTTCAGTGATTACTGCTTTAGTAATACGTTTATACTTTTGAGAAAGGTTACCATCTTTAACTAAGCATAAGAGTTCTGCCTCTTCAGCAGATAGTCCTTCAAGTAATTGAATGAACATAGTCTCTCGCTTCAATGGTTTGATGGTGTTATCACCACCTTTAAAGAACCTATACAGACCACGGTACTCAGACTCTAAGCGAGTATGATCCGTTCCTACAGGTGCATCATTAGGTGTGTAGGGAACTTCCCCTTCAGGTATCTCAGAGATTATACTCTCATCGAAATTGATAATCATAAGTTGCCGTAAAGCAACGCTATTATTATCCCTAAGAAGTTTAATCTTCTCAGCTTTTGTTTTTGCATTGGAGACCTTGCGTAAGATCTCGCTGATAAGTAACCGTGAGTTACTATTTTCAAGTGTTTTGGTGGGCATAATTAATCCTCATCATCTTCTGTATCAAACTCCTCCCAGTAACGTTTTTCTGGTCGGATGTAGATAAGTTCATCATGAATAATGTTTCCTTCCTCATCCAGCATTTCTGGGTGAGTAACGGACTTAGCATAGGCAGCGTTTTCGATGTAATCTTCAACGTATCCTTTTGCTAACCATGATACAGTTATTCCTAGTATAAAAGCACCGATAACAGTTAGTACAACAAGTGCAATTTCCATTGGTTTCCTCCGTGATAGTGTTTACAGTAGAAACCTCCTTTATAGAACTCTAAACTTATTTAGAACGTTTCTTACGGCCTGGTTTACGATCAATCTCGTATTGCCATGCATCATGTAAGATACTATAAAGATAGGATCTTATCTTTCTTGCTCTAGGTTTACCGAGATAACCATAAGCCTCTCTTAAAACCTTGTGGTCGTTATCCGAACCTCCTTTTATGTAAGCATCTAGGTCTGCTATAGTCAAGGCAATGTTCCCTGCCGTAGAAGATTCAATGAATTTTCTAGTATAAGAACGAGTAGCCTTGGTTGACTGCAAGTAATTATAGCACTTAAATAGATATTTGTCATCTTTGAAAGCACAATCAACTGCTTTCTCAACTAATTCATAAAGATCATCCATGTTTAGATCAGTTGTTTTGCTCGAAGGTATTTGACAGCATCTGTGCATCCACCCAAATTCTCGGAACCGAGTACGACTTGAGGAAATGAAGATCCTTCACCGAACTGATCATAGAATGCTTTGCTTTCAAAGTCAACCCCCAATTTATACTCTGCATAATTATATCCTTTACCATCAAGCACAGTCTTGATCTTTTCGCAGTAAGGACAACCGTCCTTGGAGTAAACCGTAAAATTCATATGCATTTTAGAACAATAAAAAAGGGTGGACTTGCCACCCTTTATTTAGATATGTATTAAAACCGTATCTTAGAATACGAACTTAAGACCTACCTTAGCACCCCAGTCAACTACAGTGTCACCAGAAGCGTCTTCACCATTAGAAGCACCAGAGATCTCACCGTATACGTCTGTAGACTCAGCAACTGCGAAAGAAGCACCGATCTTACCAGAAAGTTCTGTCTCAGTATCATCTGTAGAATCAGAATGATTTAGAGAAGGACCACCTTGTACGTAGTATGCTACTTTACCTTCAGAAACAGTTCCTTCATAACCGATATGAAGATCTGTTGCTGCTGAAGAATAATCTCCATCAGGATATGAAAGGTTGCTCTCTACATTCACGTAAGGACCAGCAAAAGCTGCACCAGCGAGAAGGAATGGAGATGCTGCTACTGCAGCGATTGTTGATTTGATAGACAT
>MDSY01035761.1_pt1 | contig 29211 bp, 42 predicted proteins | sample 811131 | NCBI WGS metagenome assembly MDSY01 (sample SAMN05326643, study PRJNA326480) | marine metagenome | isolation source: seawater | place: Atlantic Ocean: South West | collected 2010 | reverse complement strand
TATTGATCTGTTTCTGTAATAACTCTGTTTATAATTTTATAATTATCACGTTGTGCTATTTCACCCAATTTATTCCAAAGTAAAAGTTTAACGGCTTGTAATTTACCAAAATACTTATCATCGGGTTTCATTTTAGGTACAAATTTCGTATCAATATCCGATGTTATTACTCTATCATTTACAGTTAGATGAAAATTTACAGCTTCGCCACCACTAATGATCAAATCACCCATTGGTTTTAAAAACTTCGTTAAATCATCTATTATATCATACATAAGTGGGCGTATAGACTCAGTTACGAGTACTTTAGCAGCTTCATCAAACGTTTCGTTTGGGTAAAGTCTATGTACACGAGTTCTAAACTTTTTAATGTTTTCTCTCGAGTACTCTGAAATGTATTTATAAAGTGTTTTATCACCAAAACACACTTTTCTCTTTACCCAGTCTTCGATAGTTTTATCAGAAAAATCATTGAATAAATAAAAGAAGTTTTTAGGTAAATTCTTTACTATCTTCCGTGGTAAAACATCACCGTTTTTTAAAGGTTTTTTATTAGTACCCGGTTTCTTAGTTACCATTATTATATTGTGTATATAATAATATGGATTGTCAGAGTGACGAAAATAAGTGTGATGAAATATTCGGTGAGTGTAGATGTTATGCTGATCTAAATTCAGACGAGCCTAAATCTAATCAGGTTTGTGGTATACTTAAAAAAGGGTATGTCATTCCATGTAAATCGGGCTGCTGCGACGGAGGATGCCCTGGTCAGTGTAAAGGGTCTATACCCCGGGAACCGTATTCGTTTGGGTATTTTAATTTACCTAATGTACATGATTTTATTAATTTATTTAGGTGGTTGTTTATTATTATTATATTGCTCACCCTTACCAGTACAATTATTGTATATAGGAAACGAACTTAAAGATACAGGTATAATGTACTATATAACAACATGACCTGTAACGACGAACATTGCGAACAAATTTTAAGCGAACTTGCATCTATTAGATCTGATATCAAATCTCTTTCTAAGATTGTTAGAAAAATTAAGGCTAAACAAGATGATCCGACAGGTGAAAAGGCAGCATCTCGTGCTAAGAATAATGGGTTTAACCGTAAACAAGCTATTTCCGAGAAACTTCGTAAATTTCTCGATCTCCCAGAAGGAGAACTTGTTTCTAGAAGTACTGTTACCCGTGCTATTAACAAGTATGTGACTGAAAATAGTCTTAAGCACCCAGATAATGGACGTATTCTTATGCTTGATGATAAGTTGAAAGATCTTCTTCAACCACCTGAAGATGTTCAGATTACATTTTTGAATCTTCAAAAATATTTAAGTCCACACTATACTCGAGTAGAAAGTGAGAAATAATCAACTTAAGTAAGTTAAAACTAACTTAAAAATATAAACATATAATATAATAAAAACATGATTATCGATAGAGAAACTATCGAAAACCTTGTTGGTACAAAAATATCTAAGATAGATTTGTACCAAAAAGCATTTACACATAAATCAGCATTGAAAGAGAATGAAAAGTTAGACGGATCGTTTGAAACTTTAGAGTTTATTGGTGATTCTGTTCTCGGTTTTGTTATAACTAAATTTTTATTCGATAGGTATGAAAATAAACAGGAAGGTTTTCTCACGAAGGCGCGTACAAAACTTGTAAGAGGTGAAACTCTTGCTAATATTGCAACGAAACTTAAACTTTATAATTGGGTTCAGATGGATGAAAAGGGTATGCGTAATCAATGGAATAAGAATCCAAAAATTTTAGAAGACGTTTTTGAATCACTTGTTGGTGCAATATACATGGATCTTGGTTTACTTCATGCAAAACAATTCATTTTGAATATATACACAAACCCAGAATATGTTAATATGAATTGTATAATGATAGACGACAACTTTAAAGATCATCTCATGCGATACTGTCAAACAAATAATTTATCTTTACCAGATTATCGAGTTGTTTCCCATGATAATGGTATTTTCTATATAGATGTGTATGTTGATAATATGTTTTTGGGAAGAGGTCACGCCAAGAATAAAAAGCAAGCTGAACAACATGCGGCTAAACGTTTTTTCTACCCACCTCCACCTCCACCACAACCTTCCCCATCGTCTCCTCCCACATTTCCACCACCACCTCCACTTCCTCCACCATCTTTACCACTATAAAAGTGAAGTAACTATACTTAAAAAAAAGGTACGTTATTTGTTTATAAAATGTGTAAAATGTTAAAATCGTGTTGTTTCATAGCGGGTGGTATTTTTGGTATTATTACTGGTATAAAATTACTTATTTGGTGGGATAGAAGATCGGATTCGCCTCCTTCATCTCCAAAATGGGATAAAGAAAGTTTAGAAAAAGATGATTCTGAATTGTCTAATAATGAAGAAGATACGCCTAAAATATGGTCAATGAAAAAAGAAGACCTTATTTCTGAATGTAATGCAAGGGGTCTGAATACGACTGGTACGGTACGTGTTTTACGTGAACGTATTAAATTGGACAATAAAAAAGATACTTAAAAGTACGAATTATTTTTATTTTATATGCATGAAGGTGTTAAGAAATGGTTAGAGAAGGAGTATGCAGATCAGAAATCAGAAGAATGGTTGTCTTTACGTAAAAACATGCTCACGGCAAGTGATGCTGCTACAGCTATAGGTGTAAATAAATATGAAACTCCGGATCAACTTTTATTACGAAAGTGTGGTAAAGGTCCGGTATTTACAGGTAATGAAGCGACTCGACACGGTGAAAAGTACGAGGACGAGGCGCGTATACTTTATGAACAACGACACAATGAGGTTGTTCATGAACTAGGTTTATGTCCTCATCCAATGTATTCATGGTTAGGAGGTAGTCCAGATGGGGTAAGTGAATCAGGTAAGTTAATAGAAATTAAGTGTCCTATGATGCGTGAAATAAAACCCGAGGTTCCGGTACATTATATGCCGCAACTTCAATTGTGTATGGAAATATTAGATTTGGAAGAGGCTGATTTTATTCAGTATAAACCAGCTGATTTTAATTGGCCTAAACCAGAGGAGTTTGTTGTTGTAAACGTGAAACGTGATAGATCCTGGTTCGAGAAGTATTTACCAGTAATGGATGCGTTTTGGCAAAGAGTTATATACCATAGGGAACATGGTATAGAAGAACCCGAACCTAAAAAAACGAGGAAAAGGAAGGAACTCGTACGACCGGAGTGTCCCATACAAACAGATTCCGATGACGATTATTTTAGTGAATAGACTTTTCATGTTCAAATTCATACCAATTTGAAGATGAAAAAAATATCAGGGTATAATAAATGGATAAAACATTTGGTTCTAGAGCTGAAGTGTGGCACTGTGTTGCACTCAAGACAACTGGAGGTCTTAAAAGAAAAGATCTCGTACAAGACAAGTATGGTAAAATTGTGAGTAAAACGGCACGTAAATCTGCAATTGCGCGTATGGAAAGAGAGGGTAAAAAGGCACTCGTTAAAGTTTTTAAACCAAAGAAGAAAGGATTTAAACTTCAGCCCAAGGAAGGTACAAAGTCTTACGAAAAGAAAATTAAGAAAATGTTGTAATAGAGTAAGTAATAATGACACTCGCTAAGTGGGATGAATCTGTTCGCATAGCTAAAGTTAAGATGGGTTTAGATCCAAAATCGTACATCATGATAAAAGGTAAGCTCCTCAAAGAGGCACAGGCCATTTATCAAATGCTCATACTAAACGAAAAATTATAAAATAAACTGGAATCCCTTAAGTCTCTGTGGCTCATAAACTACGAGCGAGTTAAGTTTCCAAGAAACCCCGAATTTTCTATTCAGAAAGTATATGCTATTCATTTCAACTATAGCGGTTCCCGAATTTCTCGAGTATAACCCGTTTTTTATTTCGTCATTCAAAGGTTTCTTTTCCTCGTCGTAAACGTTTGGTTTGACCTTATCGTCTATAGTTGAATCAACTTTTACGCGAAACTTTGGTTCGCGATCGGGTGATTCCTTGATATTTGAAAAGAACATGGGTTTTAATTCTTCTATACTCATTGGTTTACCGAATATGTCTTCACTCTGATTAGATACATTTTCAATGACCTTTTCTTCGAGTTCACGCATGGAATTGTAGAATTTGTTAACGAAATTACCGTCTTCATCCCACCCTTTCATGGCAAAATCAATGTTATACTTTGTTGGACCGACCTCGGGTGTAAATCCGGAAATACCGAATGGCATGTACATGCGCGGAAAAATGATTTTCATTAGTTTATCATCCGTCGTACACAACGAAATCTTTCGCCCATCGTAGTTGGCAAATTTCAGAGTATCTTTAGCATTTATAAACTTTGCCATGATTGTGTAAATGTATATGTACCGTAAGCTTTAACCCTTTTCAATTTTTAACAAATTTAACAAATCTAATATCTTTTCGTTTTAGAAGTTCGCGTGTAATTACATTTTTTAACATAGTTTTATTTGAATTTATATGTACTTTTTGTATATTTTTTACAGAAGTTCTCTTCGATTTTGGTTGAAAAGTTTCTGAATATTCAGTCTGGATATAGTTTACAAGTGATTTTAACGACATGTATCTTTTTTTTCGTATACCAAATTCAAGAGCTTTATTACCAATATTGAATTTTTCATATGTTATGGGATCAACGTTGACCTCTTTGGTTAACGGAATTCTTACAAAATCTTTATCTGGTATTATATATTTATAATTACCACTATCTGGTTCAAATATTTCATGTCTTCTACTCTGTCGTTGTGGACTAAACCGAGTTGGTTGTCTATTTTCACTACGTCTCGTGAAAGTTAGTAAGCGCCTCATTAAATTCGGATGTGGGATCGAATAAGTTGTCATATTACCTGTATTTTCCGGCGTTTGAGACATTTCTATATACTAACATTACTTTTTATAATTTACAGTTTTATTGTTATTTTTAAATTTTATAACCCAAGTATTTATATAATTTCTAAAAATTTTCATGTTTTTTTCACCGTGTAATCCATTCATTTCTGCGTCTGTAAAATTGTTTTTCATATATATAAAATTTTTTCTAAGATTATATAATTTCTGTTTTTTATTTGGATCGTTTTCTTTCTTGTGTAATTTTCGTAACCGTATTAATGTTTTTTGGTAAAGTTTTTCTTTTTCTTCTTCTTTTGACAAAACTTTATCTCTTGGCATTTCTATATACTAACATTACTTTTTAGTCGGTGTTAAAAATTCACTTAACCCGCTGTTAACACTTTTAGCACGCTGGGATTTAGTCGGTGATGCAAAAGCAGCATTGAATGCATTTTTTAAAGTTTTTTTAAAAGGACTTGACATAGTGTTTACTACTCTTTTTGCAAATCCTGGAGAAACGGGTGATCTTTTTGGGCTGTTATTATTATTAGACTTTTTTGGTGTTGTTGTCATTTATATAGAATAAGAAAATATTAGTAAATAAAAAGAAATAGTAATAATAATACCAGGTAATGAACTGGTTACGTCTCAAAATCATAGAGATACATGTTTCATATATGATTATGAGGTACAAGATCATTAAAAAAATATTAACCTAATTTTCTATTTTTCTTCGTTCAATAAGCTTACGTTTATCGTTTCTTAATTCGTCTAATTCCTTTTTTATCTTTTCCATGTTTTTATCAATGTTCGTGACATTTTTTAATGCATTTGCGTAATTTAGATGTGCACGTCCCGAACCTTTTTCCTTTTCATTTTTCTTAAAATTTTTACTCATTTGAAGAATTTTGTTTAAACTAGTTTGCTTTTTAAGTTTTAAATTTTCAAGATGAAGTTTCTTACCCTGTATTAAATGGTTTAATTTATTTAGTTTATTATTATCAAGCCCCATTTATATAGATTTATAATTTTATTTAGGCAGAACACATGGTACATTCCGCCTCTAGACTAAACTGGATCGGGCGCGCCTTTGCCTTACTTCTAAGGTAATACATACCCGTTTTCAGACCCGATTTCCAAGCGTACATGTGCATAGACGAAAGTTTTGAAACCGTCGGACTCTCGACGAATAAGTTCATACTTTGACTTTGGTCTATATATACACCTCTATCAGCAGCCATATCAATGATAGTTTTTTGACTCATTTCCCATACCGTTTTGTATAGTTCTTTAAGATCGTCGGGTATATCGATAATGTTTTGAACGGATCCATTTGCTTTAACCATGAGATCTTTCATTTCCTTTGACCAGAGTCCGATTTCTTTCAAATCTTCAACTAAGTGCTTGTTTACGACGACGAATTCTCCTGCAAGTGTTCGTCTTAAATAGATATTTGTCGTGTACGGTTCGAAACACTCGTTATTTCCCAGAATTTGTGATGTACTTGCAGTGGGCATGGGTGCGAGTAAGAGACTATTTCTTGTACCTTCCTTAACACGTTCTCGCATTGCATCCCAATCATATCTTCCACTGAACTGTGGATCTCGATCCCACATATCGAATTGGAGAATACCTTTACTGAAAGGTGATCCACTGAAAGTATCGTAAGGTCCGTACATTTCAGCAAGTTCGCACGAGGATTCGAGAGATGCGTGGTAAATGGTTTCGAATATGTCACGGTTAAGTTTACGTGATTCTTCGGATCCAAACACCATTCTACACATTATAAATACGTCTGCAAGTCCCTGTACACCAATACCTATTGGCCTATGACGCATGTTTGAATTACGTCCGGTTTCCGTAGGGTAAAAGTTTTTATCTATGACCCTATTTAGATTTCGTGTAACCATTTTTGTAATACGGTGTAATTCTTCGTGATTAAACTCTTTTGTTTCTTTGTTTACATATTTGGGTAAAGCAATTGATGCTAAATTGCATACAGCTGTCTCATCCTTATCGGTATATTCCAAAATCTCTGTACAAAGGTTTGATGATTTGATTGTACCTATATGTTTATGATTTGATTTTTCATTACACGCGTCTTTATACAACATATACGGTGTACCCGTTTCGCTTTGTGATTTTATAATACTTTTCCAAACTTCTATTGCGGGAACAACTGTAGTTGCGAGACCTTCACTTTCGTATTTTTCGTAAAGGTCTTCGAATTCTTTACCGTATACATTCGATAAACCTCGTGCCTTATCGGGACAAAATAGTGACCATTTTTCGTTATTTTCGACACGTTTCATGAATAAATCGGGAATCCACATAGCCGTGAATAGGTCTCTACATCTAGCTTCCTCATCACCTTGATTTAATCGAATATCGAGGAAATCAATAATATCTGAATGCCAAGGTTCGAGGTATACTGCAATGGACCCTTTACGTCTCCCTGCCTGATTAACATACCTTGCTGTTGAATTATAAACACGTAACATTGGAATAATACCATCGGATGTACCATTAGTACCTCGTATATGTGATTTATTACCACGAACGTCGTGGACGTGTAGTCCTATACCACCTGCCCATTTACTTATTTGTGCACACTCCTTTACTGTATTATAAATACCGTCGATACTATCTTCCTTATTTGCAATTAGGAAGCACGATGACATTTGTGGACGATGTGTACCTGCATTAAACAGAGTTGGTGTGGCGTGTATGAATAAACCCTTTGACATTGCATCGTAAGTTTCAAGAACACGGTCTACATCGTGACCATGTATACCAATAGATACACGCATGTATAGGTATTGAGGTGTTTCAATAATATCACCGTCAATTTTTTGGAGGTATGATTTTTCTAAAGTTTTCAGGCCAAAGTATCCGAAATCAAAATCTCTATCTGGTACGATATTTTCCTTAACCTTTGTCGATACTTCGAGAACTTCATGGGTAATGATACCGGCTTTATGGAGTTTACGCATGGCGATATGAAAATTATTTGCGGCACGTTTTTGTATATTACTAGCAACAATACGAGTTGCTAAAATTTCATAATCAGGATCTTTGGTAATTAATCCGATACATACTTCAGAAGAAAGTGTATCTATTTCATGTGTTTTCATTTCATCATACATGGATGAAAAGACCTGTTGTGCGACTATAGATATATCTACATTTTCAGAGAGTCCATCTTTAAGTTTTGAAATCCTGTTGGTGACCTTGTTAAACTTTACGTCTTCAACACGACCGGAACGTTTTATAACTCTCATTTTATGAGTTTATGTATACTTATTTTTTTATATTAGTTTTCTTACTCATCTTTTTCTTCTTCTTCATTAACACGACAGTTGAAACCTGCACTTCTTATAGTGGTTGGACCTTGGGTTTCAGCTAATCTATTCGGCTGGAGTAAAGACGAATTGACAAAAAATTGTCCATTGGGGTCTCCCACCTTGGCAACAGGTGGGTACGATGCAACGAAACATGTTGGTGGTTTACATGGTAGTTTCTCGTAATTACATGGTTTTGTGCTATATGCTTGATCAAAATCGGCGGCGACTATCATTTATATTTACCAAGAGTTTTTTTCCAGGCCTATATTAAATGTGTGACGCTCTTCACTTAAATTCTATACAACAGTGTCCAACTCCATTGAACACCTTGTTCTTTTCTGAGTTTAACATAAATTTGCTTCAAAGAGGAATACGTCAGGATTTTAAAAATAAAACCGGTATTTCCATAGATAATCAAAACGCTAACGATTTATACAGCATAATGCGTGTTGTTTTTATTAATAATTCGGGTGATCCTAATTCAAATGTTCAGGAACAGGTTAGGTTCATGAATGGTATTGTTATTAAAACGGCCGCTGGTCAGATTCAAACTGGTGTTTCCCAACTTATGGGGTATTTACATGATACCGATAAAAACACTGTTCCGCTCGATAGACCTGTGAATACATCTACACAAGGTAAAAAGTTTGGTAAAAATGATAAGATTGGGTTTTAATCAATTACCATTTATAGCTATATCAATCGGATCTTTACTCACTTGTGGAACTTTGATTTCAATTTCTGGAACATCGGTTGTAACTTCTACATCGGGTGTGACGACGTCTCCTGGTTCCGTTTTTCCATTTTTAAATTGACATGTTAATTTGTAAAGTATGTAACCTATGATTAATGTTAGTAAGATAGTGAGTATAATTTTATTGTATGTTTTCATTTACATAATGTTTAGATTTAATTTTCTTTAATAGTAATAAAGATGAGTCAAACAATGCTCGATGATGAACTCATAATGGATGATATAAATCCATTTGTTGATCCAAAAAATTTTTTCCCATCGGGAACGAGTAAACACTTACTCGATTTTCAAAAGTATAAAGCTCCAGAACATGAGGAAGGGCAAAAGGAGTACGTTAGTCCAGCCTGTGGTGTTTTATCGAAAGGTGTTGGAAGACCGGGGTTTCGTGCTGATGAGTGTGCGCTATCTAGACCTCTTATACCAGGAAGAAATATAGATAGAGGGTTTACTGTTACTGAAAAAAAGGAGATTCAAAAATCTAATGGTAATGGTAATGGTAATGGTAATAATACCGAATTATATACAAAAGCTGTTAGTATCGCATGTCTTCTTCTATTAATTGTAACACTCTAAAAAGACGGTTAAGTCTATAATTATTTGTTGTTGTTTCTATGATATTTGGGAACGTTGATAAACAAAAATCCTTAACCATACGTTTTTGCCAAGAACATGTTACGTTTATAAGAGGTGGTATAAACGTAGGATCGAGTATCTTAACTGCGTTCATTATTCGTATGAGTGAGTATACATTCTTATTTTCAATTAATACGTTATCCAATTGGACTAAAACACACTTTCTTTGCGTTTCAGTCGTATTGTTAACCATTGTATCAAGAAACTGTTCATACCGAACGGTTTTTTTAGGTAAAAAGTTTATCTGCTTACCGACGAAAGATGTTTCAAATACATCTGTAAAATCTTCGTACCCGTATCCTTCTATATATTTTGTGTATATTATTTCAATAATTTCGGAGTTTCCGTCAACGTCTATGAGTTGCTGCGCTGATTTGACAAACGATGTCATTTCATGTAAATATAAAAGGTTAAAGTCTTTAAGTTAAATCATACCAAATTTCTTTTCCTTTTTAAACTTAAGTTGCGTTTTAAGTTTTTCTAAACTATCCTGTTTTTTAAGGTCTATACCATTACAATCGTGTTTTTCCAAGTGAATACACGAGTAACAATACCCTAAATTACAATATTTACACACTATTGGAATTCCTTTCTTTTTACACTTAAAACAAGGCATATTTTAGTAACCTAAGTTAACTTTAAGTAATATTTTTTAAAGTTAATTAAAATGTCTAACAAACGGCATTATAATAATACGTTTTCGTATCTACTTACTCTAGATGAGTTTAGAAACGAAATAACCGACGAGTATAAACCGTCGTGGGTAAAACTGACTACTATAACCATGATATCAAGTTTTGATAAGACTATTGATATAAAAAAATTGAAATGGTTTTTTGAAAATAAGGTTATAGGCGATGTTATTCTTGGTAAGGGTAAAATAGGTTGGAAAATAGAATTAAAACCGACCACGTTTTATAATCAAATTACTCTCGTATATAATGATAATTTCAGTACGAAATCGATTAAGATTTTTCCGAATGGGAGTTTGCAGGTTGCAGGGTGTTCTGATCTATTTGATTGTAGACGTATAATCAAACAACTTGCATACTTATTCGAGCTTGTTATGGGAGAAGCGTTTATACCACCGCTTGAAACGTTCAAGATTGTTATGATTAATTCTAATTTTAGTTTGAATTATAACATAAACTTAAGAAGTGTTTCTACGCACTTCGGTATGTATCCAGGTGTGTTTAAAGTTTCGTTCGAACCTGATAGGTACTCAGCGGTTAAGGTTAAATTTAAACCAGCAGAGGATATGAAAGAGATAACGACGAGTATTTTTGGTACAGGTAAAATTATAATTACGGGTGCGGAAACTTTAAAAGAAATTGCATTTGCGTATAATATTATCAATCATACCATAAACAGTATACCAAACGTCAGGGTAAGACCCTGTGATGAAAGTAAGAAGGAATTGTTCGATGATTTTTCAGGGTATAAGATTTCCAAAGTTTTGGAAAATTTGAAATCGAGAGGGTATAATTCGTGGAAGTTAACCACCGAAAATAGGAAAATAAATTTCTAATGTAATATTAATATATACAAAATGTCACAACGACTTGGTATGGCCGATGGACGATGCTTCACTATAAACAGTTCTTCTCAACTTTACGACAACTATGTCATGAAAGAAAATTCCATATCCTTCGCGGATAACTATTCTTTCAGAAAACTTCTTCAAGAAAAAGGTCCTGCGATTTTGAAACCTTCCCAGGCGCAACAAAAGGATCAGTGTGGATCTTGTGATAAGGCCCTTCTTAAAATGCCAAACATTTATTAGATTTTCGTTTTAAATTAAAATATACAATAATATAAACACCCATGTCAGCTGGAAAAGTCACTGTTGTTTTACTTTTTATATTATTGTTAGTTTGGTTAGTTTTACTAACACTAGGTAATCTTGGGATCATGCCAGGATCGACACAAAAATACGTCAAGGACCGTAAATGGGATAAAATGCGAGAAATGCTTGAAGATTTATATAAAGCCGATGGTACTGAAGACGAAACCGTGTGTAAAGAAATAAGAGACTGGTGGAAAGAAAACCAAGACGATTACGATGATTTTATTGCAGAACAGGAAGATGGTGACCCCGAAACTTTGAACGATTGGTCGTATGGTTTACCAATAGAGATTGAATTTGAAGATTTCATCGATGAATACTTTAAAGATGTCGGTAAGGGAATGGCGGAATCTGATTTTCTTGAAATTGCAAAGGGTATATCTCTATGCGAAAACGAAGTCGATCATACAGAACTTAAGGAAAATGTTGTTCGAATTATTAAGACCGAACCACCAGAAGGGTATGACGAAACCGATGATTGTGCGAACGTAGTAGCAATACAATCTGTTCTTCCAAATTATGTCTGGTCATACGACGACGATACTTTCATTGACATTTCAAATTTAGAAGATGATACAATCAAATCTACGGATTGGAGAAAAAAACATAAAAAGGTTTGTACTCCATTAGCAATGGACGAAGAGTATATTCCAGCTAGTTCTGTTGAAGGTGTTGATACACCTGCAAAAATCAAGTTTACGAACGTTACAAACCCAATTTCAGGTACAAAAATTGAAGTTTTTGAAGAAGGTCAAGGTGGTCTCACTACAGGTTTGACACATACATTTTCAAGTTCTACCGCCACGAATTTTGAGATTCCCCTTACAGCTATGACAACCTTTAACAAACCATTATACGTCGTTAAACTCGATGGTAAAGAAACCGATCATGTTTTTGCCGGTAATGTTGGTACGATAGCGTTTAAAGAAACGAAAGCCGCCGTGGAGGGTGTCGCAGCAGTTGCGGGTGTCGATGCCAACAATGACAATGATTACGATGACCAAGGTGATACTGCACCTATTGACGCGATTCTTGCCGAACCCGCTGAATACGACTACACAAAATTGGAGTTTACACCTAATATTGATATACCAGCCGGTTATGAAATTATAGTCGAGGCATCTAAATTACCTGAAATAACCAGTCCAGGTCAACTAAATCCACACTCTTGTCCAAATGGTATAACGGATCCTAAAATAGTTGCTAAAATAAAATCTGAAACAGGAAGTACAATTGCAAAGGCTACTACTATTGAAATACCACAAGAATGGTGTTATGGTACACCATGGACATCAACTGGTCGAGTGACGACCAAACCAACTACTGTTAATATTGTAGAATACGTAAACGCCACTTATAAGGCTTACATAAGAAAAACAAAAACTAGCACTGTTGCTGCAGATCCAGAAAACCCTCAGTATCAATTCGCAACTTTGACAAAAGCGGCTTCTCTTTCTACATAAGTGCAAAAAAAATCAATTAATAAATTCTTTAAGGTTTCTAGATACTGACATGAATCAGTGTTCCATATGTCTCAACGATGTTCGCGAGACCAGAAATAGCAAGGCTATTCGGTGTGGACATGTTTTTCACTCGCATTGTCTAGAAAACTGGAAAAAAATGGGAAAAGTGACGTGTCCCATATGTCGAAAAGTGTTTGATGGTTCTAATTTTAGGGTTCAGATTACTGTATTTAATGATTACGAGTCTACTTCAAATACGGTAAGCTTGGAAAATGAATTTATTCTCGATGCACTTGACTTGATATTTAATATAGAACACGAGGACGATTTATCGAGTGTTCTTGATGACTTTGGGGTGAGTGTGACCGACTTTGATCCCTCTATTCTTAACACAGAATGAACTACAATACCTTTTATATTCTAACCCAGGGTAATTCCTAGAGGCTTTACGAGGATCGGTTATTGCTTTTCCTTTAGCGTCGACGAGTAAAGGACCAGTAGCCCATCCCCGTTTATGACTAAACACATTTGCTTTGAACTTTAAGAGTTTACCAGGAATACACTTACCGGCTTTTCTTACACGAGAAACAGGGACTTTGAAGAATTTGGCGATACTTTCGTATGTATTTCCGTTTTTTACTTTATATTCGACAAACCCGTGTTGTTTGTAAAAATGAAAATCACCCTGTCTGAAATAATTTCGTTTATTTCCAGGCGCCACAAACATCATGACTTTAAAATGGTTTGGTTTACACTTTGATGTTGCGCCGCACTTATATACACTTTTTGGATTATCGGCTATGACTCGTTTAGGTAAACCCCTACAGTGTGTATACGAATGACTTAAGTTTCGTATACCTGCCCTTTCCCCTGGAATGCTTTTTTGCTGTCTAAAACTTTCGTAATCACCTACTGCGTATGCGTAACAATTATTATTACCTATACCAACGGTTCGACCCCATAGACGTTGTGTGAACCTTGGTTCTGAACCACTCAGGGGGAGTTTCCTATTTTTAGTAGTAGTACTCATTAATAATACAGTAGAAAATAAAATATTATTAATTAGTAAAAATGATCAAAGATATTATGAAAGCCGAAAAATCTGAACAAGTTATTACAGAAGTTTTGCTCTTTACTCTCGTTCTTCTTATTAGTACTTTTATTCTTAGATACTCTTGGAATAGAGGTCTTGTTAAACACGTGACCGTTCTTAAACCAATTAATACATTCCTCGACGCACTTATTCTTTCTATTGGTCTTGCGGCTGCACGTGGTATTTAAACTTCCTTATACCCAGTAACCTTTTCACCACTTGAACTTTCCATAACTGGAAATGCATCAATTCCATCGCATTTGCTTTTTTCGCAATCGATGAATTTGTGAGGTATACCTTTCTTTTTAAGGTACTCTAATTGTTTTTTAGTCCAACCACACCAATTTGTACCATAAACGGTCCATGTAACTTCACTATCCTCTTTCTTATCTTGTACTGGTACTGGTTCTTCGTTCTTCTTACCTGTGTTAATGAATATGTAAACATCAACTGCTATAAGTATTAATGCGGCAATCATGTTTATATACTTATTTTGTATATTTTATTTTAATGTCTTCGCATATTTTTTTTATCGTTTTACCATTCGTGTTTATTCCTAAATTGTTTGCTTTTTTAATAAGATCTGCTTTTTTATATGATACGCACTTACGATTATCAAGTCTTACGTAACCTTTATTTGATACTGAAACCTTTACCTTATCTTTAAACATTGGAATACTAAGTTTAGGTTTGAAACGTATACTCGGTCTTTTGAGTACTTTTTGGGTATTTTTAGAAGCAAGTTCTTTACGAATTTGGTCGAGTGTTTTTTTCACTGGCCCGCCGCCATGTTTGACAAGTATTTGTTTTGGTTTGGAAGGTAATCTTGGTTTTATTAACGTATTTATATCAAAGGGAACGACCGTTTTCTTATACGGCGAGAAGTATTTATCGTTAAATATTTGTTTAAACGTTGGTATATCGGAGTGTCCTAATGGAGAAGCGCGTAAACGCCAATCGTATACTTTACTAGAAGATTTACCTCTATACTCTAACGGTAAAACTCTTTCAATGAATTGTAAAGCTTCTATACCGCTTACTATACCATTAACTTTTATTTCGCTATATAAAGCATTCAAAAAGGTGTGTGTATCATACATAGGGTGTGAATCCCTGTATATTCCAGATTCTTTCTTATACCATACAGGATCTTCATCTACAATTGGTGATTTAATATTTTTCATAGTAGATAATCCAAAATCAGAAATTAACGCCTGTAAACCTATATCATGAACCCTAAGTTGTGTGTTATTTACTTTTAACAATTTTATCCGTGATGGACGCGAAGTATGTATTAATATATTTTCTGCGTGTAAATCGTTGTGTCTAAAGGTAGGGTACTTTTTTTGTATTCTATATAAGTTGTATAAAACTTGTGTTATTATTGTTCTAAAGTGTATGGGTAATAAGTTTTTTTTATTATTTTTTAAGAATTCATGTAGAGTTCCATTATTTACATATTCCGTATACAAAAAAGACGTTTTATCACATTTCTCATAGTGAAAAGGTTTAATACCTCCTAAATTTTCAATACGTTTAGAAATTTTATATTCATGTTCTATAGGTTCGTTTAATGTAATTTTAATAGCAATTTTTTTGGTACATTCTTTATCTAAACAACCCATATAAACGCGCCCAAACTTCCCTGTACCTATATGTTTTGTACCTCTTTTTATACTTAAAGAATCTTCTAAAGAGAAAATGGAAGGGTCAGTTCTTTCGTGATAATAAAGAATTTTATTTGGATCACACCCTACATCCTGTATAGCTTTGATAAGATTTTTACCTAAATTATTTTTTTGTTTCTTTGTATTTTTTTTATTTTTTTTTGCGAGCGATGATATAATTTTAAGATTTTTTATATGGCGATCCCGTTCCATTCTTGTCTATTGTAGTGTAACATTTTATTCGTCGATCAGATCGTCCATTATTTCCTCTATATATTCATCATCATTGGTATCCAAACCCTGAAATGCAAATGATGGGAGTTTATTAGATTCACCACACAGAACCTGGGACAGACGAACACTTACACCGAATTTGTTATCGATAAACCAAATTTGGTTTATTTCAACGATACACATACATCTTTGTCCTCTTTCGATTTGATCAACTTGGATCTGTTCTCTTTCGGAGTTATAAGCTTCTGGTATAAAATCACCGGATTGGTTTGTTTGTACTTTTAATTTTAAAGTATCTGCATACCCTTCTTTACCTTCGCGTACGAGAGGTTTGTATAAAGCCTGTTGTATAACATTAATATCGTATGCTTTACCGAGCCATTCCTTAGAGTTTTTTTCGACTGTTTTCATTATGATTTCGTCAAGTTCTTTTAATTTTTCGGAAAGTTTCATTGCATTTTCATTATCTGTATCGAAAGAAAGATCGAGTGAGTACGAAGTTTTATTTGTAGCTTCATCCGTGAAGGCACTTAGACCGAAAGGTGAGCGCATGAACGGGAGTTGTAAGTAGAGTTTCTTTTTATTATCGTGACTTAGCATCACGGATTTACCTCCGTTTTTGTTTTTCTTCAGTTGGCTGAATGTAACAGAAGATGGTTGAAATTGTTCGGAAACTTGAATATGATTAGACATTGTATTTGTACATTATATTATTTATCAAACTTTAAGTTACTTTTTTTCTAATTATATATTAAAAACATGGGTTCGTGTTCATCAGGTCAAGGTAAAAAAAGCCTTATATTTTCAGATTGTGGGTGTGGTTGTAATGGTAAGAAACAAGAAAAAAAGTTTCTTGTTTCCATAATGATTGCACTAATTTTTTTTATAATTGCAAATCCGAGTACGTTTCGAACGGTTAGAATGATATTTGGTTCATGGGTCTCGACGCCGACGGGGTGTCCAACAACTTCGGGACTTGTGCTTCATTCTTTAGTCTTCTTTCTTCTTATTTGGGGAATGATGAATATTCAAAATGCCGATTTTGAACCCGAAAAGAAAGAGGAAAAGAAAGAGGAAAAGAAAGAGGAAAAGGAGGAAGAGGAAGAAGAAAAGGAAGAGGAAGAAAAACCAAAAGTGGTTCCTAGAATGGTCGATATTCCCATGCCAAAACCAGGTATTTCAGAAGAACAATTTCCTTTTTCAGATAGTGGCTTGAATTTAGGGTCTATGGACATAACAGATAATACAGATTCGGGTGAACCCGGATTATATGTATAATTAGAAATCTTCGTTAAATTCAATTGAAGTTGAATCTTCATCAATTTTACCGTAATCACCAACTCTTTTTTCAAAAAAATTAGTTTTACCATCGAGTGATATATTCTCCATAAAATCGAAGGGGTTTTGTGTACCCCAGATTTTATCGTGACCACTTTGTTTTAATAATCGATCAGCGACGTATTCTATATACTCTGACATTTTTTCGGAATTCATACCTATGAGACTGCAAGGTAATGCGTCTATGATAAACTCCTTTTCTATAGAAACCGCATCTTTAACAATTTCTTCTATTATAGATTTGTTTGGTTTGTGGTTTAACATTTTGAATAATTCAATTGCAAATTCCAAGTGTAATCCTTCGTCTCTACTTATGAGTTCGTTACTAAAACATAAACCTGGAAGTAGACCCCTTTTCTTTAACCAAAAAATGGCACAGAAACTACCCGAAAAGAATATACCTTCAACACAAGCAAATGCGAGTAAACGTTCACCAAAGGAACGTTCTTTATTAAACCATTTCATTGCCCATTTTGCTTTGTTTTCTATACATGGTATTGTTTGTATAGCTTCAAAAAGTTTTTTCTTTTCGGATGAGTTTCTTATATACTTATCTATAAGTTTACTATATGTTTCACCGTGAACCATTTCATTATGTTCCTGATAAGCATAGAATGATCGAGCTTCTGTATATTGAACTTCACTTGCAAAGTTGTCGTTCAGGTTTTCAAAAACTATACCGTCAGAACCCGCAAAAAAGGCGAGTATATATTTAATAAAGTGTTGTTCATTTTCACTTAAACTGTTCCAATCGTCCATATCTTTTGAAAAATCAATTTCTTCAGCTGTCCAATTAGACATTTGAGCCTTTTTATACAGGGCCCAAAGGTTCTCATGTTCAATTGGGAAAACAGTAAATCTGTCTAGTGTAGGTAATAACATGGGTTCAGCATCCTCGAGATAGTCCTGGAAATCAAAATATGATCCTATAAGTTCGTCGTTCATGAAAATTTGTGGATATACAGACGCCTGAGCACCGCAGCGTCTTTTTAGTTCATCTTTCTCAACTAAAGTTTTTTTATGTTCCAATTTGTATTCTCTACATAAATCTACAGTTAGATCGCAGTATTGACAACCTTCTTTTGATAAAATTTCTACTCCCATATGTGTGCTAATATCTGTAAATATTTTTGTGTGAAAACTTTAGATATGATAAATTTTTCAGATATTCAGCCTGGAGAATTAATAAAAGTTTTAGTGAACTTAGAGGACGATATAGAGGATGAGATGTATGCCAGTGTAAAGGAAACTCATGATGATTACCTTGTAGTTTCTTATTATTCAGAAACATCGATGGTATATAAAGGTGCCCGTCTTTATGAACTTGAAGATAAAGATGAACTTGTTCAGGAGGAAAACTTATCGGAACATTACGATAAAGATATTTGTTTTTTTAATAACGTTAAGGATAATTTATACGCTGTTATAGATGATATAGACAGTGATGAAGACAGTGATATAATAGACGAATCTGATGACGATGGTAGTGACCTTAATGATTTTATTGTTTCGGATATGGAAATAGATGGACCTATTATACCACCTGCAAACTATAAGAGTATAGACAAGGAATGGGATGAATGGGAACCTAGGAGTCCGGGATCAAAAAGGTATAAACAGATGGTCGATACTATTGAATCATTTGCAAAAATTCAAGTAGATGAATTAAATTTTTAAATATAACCTAAGTGCGGTATTTAGTATTTTATAAATTAATAATTAAAATTAATGGATTTGGCTACTATCTGGTCCGTTGTGGATAAATTAACAAAAAAACCTATACTTATAAAGCCAATAGATATTAATACGTGTCATGAATGTAAAACTATAAAAATAATTTCAAAGGAAGGTATACCAACATGCCCAAATTGCGGATTAACGGATACGACGTATATAGATGAAAACCCTGAATGGACAAGTGGTGTAACTGAAGATGGGAAGGTGAATGATCCTTCGAGATGTGGTAATCCTAATGCAAACCCTGAATTATTTTCGGAATCTTGGGGTAAAGGAACTATTATTTCTACACAAAGAAATTCAAAATACGGAGATAAACGATTAGCAAAGATAAATTTCCATCAATCTATGAATCATAAAGATAGGTCATTATATCACGCGTATAAAGATATTGAAGAAGCCTGTTTTTCTTTACCAGAAAGTGTTTTGAAAGATGCAAAAATGATGTATAAAAAATTTAATGAAAAGAAATTAACTCGGGGTGCAGTTCGTTTGGGTATTAAGGGCAACTGCGTTTTATACGCATGTCGAATGTCGAACGTTTCTCGTTCAACTAAGGAAGTAGCCGATATGTTTTCCATTTATCCGAAAGATATAAGTCGAACTTCACAAATGTTTAAGGAAACACTTTTGGGAAAAACAACAAAAAATTATACAACTTTACCTAACGATGTCTTGCAAAGATTACTTAATTTATTTGAAGTTTCTAGAGAAGAACGTTTAGAGTGTAATAAATTATCTATTAAACTTGAAAGTTGTGTAGAACTTATGAGTAAAACACCGAATTGTGTTGCTTCTGTTATAATATATATGGTTTTGAAAGAAAAAGTGTCTAAGTCGGAAGTTTGTGAAAGATGTTCAGTTTCCGTTCCAACTATAAACAAAATTGAAAATATAATTACAAAATACTTAGAGGAATAAAACATGTAATAATGTAAAAATAATGTCAAGACCAATACGCGTTTTTATAAGTACACCCTGTTATGGAGGTTTATGCCTTGAAAAGTACATGATTGGTATAATTAAACTTCAACTTGAATTTATTCGTGAAAATATTCAAATGGTTTTGGATACTACAGAAAATGAAAGTTTAGTGCACCGTGCTCGTAACGTTGCTATTGGTAGGTTTATGCAAAAAACGGATTGTGATTATTTCCTATTCATAGATGCAGATGTAGATTTCGATCCTAAATCCGTTATTCGACTAATTCGTTCGGAACATGAAATTTCAGTTGCTATTTATCCTAAGAAGGTTATTATGTGGGAACAGGTTAAAAAGGCAGTATCAGAAGGTGATGAACGCGATTGTTCGTTACTTTCTTCGAGTCTTGTTTTCAATGTTGGTGCTTCTAAAAGAAACGTTGAGAATGGGTTTGTTGAAGTTTTAGACGGGCCAACAGGGTTCATGCTTATAAGTCGTAAAGCTTTGGAAAAAATGCACGAACATTACAAGGATTTGGATTGTGTGAATGATCATCAAAATAGAGATTTTGATAATTATTGTGCCATTTTTGATTGCATGATAGACCCTGAAACTAAGAGGTACCTTTCCGAAGATTATGCATTTTGTAGGCGTTGGCAACAAATTGGGGGTAAAATTTATGCAGATTGTTATACTACATTGGGACATGTCGGTAATTTACCTTTTAGTGGATCTTTAGAAGAACGGCTTAAGGCTTAGGGTGTAATAGATAATAGTATGAAATTTGCTACTTTACTAGTTACTCGAAGTAAATCATGTCATGTAAAAACTCTTCATAGTATTCTTAGATTTAATATATCATGTTTACAATCTGGAAACCATAATGAAGTTGTATTTGTTAACGATGACCCATTTGATAAAGCTGAGATGATTGGAATGTATATGAAAACACACGATAGGGTACTTTTCATAGATTTTGGTATACAAATAGACGATTTGAGTTTACAAAAGTGTTTCGATAAACATGAAGGTGTTGGGTGTGTAGTTTTCCCGGGTGTTTTAGAAGGCGTTGATTGGGATATGTTTAAAACCAAAGTAAAGAGTAATTCTAAAGAACCTGTAGATCAAATGGGGTTACACTTTGATACTCAAATTAATAAAAAGATTAATTCGGATTATTATACTATAAAATATACATGTTCAAAGTGTTTTTTACTTATGAGTAAAAATGTAACTAAGCATATTAAGGATAAAAAAAGCGGTTCGTATAAAATTTTTCCTCGTTTTGAAGCCATGTTTACAAAGTTTATGGAATTGGGTGTTAAAATTCATGCGTATCCAAAAGCTAAGTTAATCATGACATATAACCATGAATGTATAAGTAACATTTTAAACGCCGCGGGTGTTAAACATAATTAAAGATAAATTTAAATATATAAAACAGAATGAACCGCGTGTTTGTAAAGAAGGATGATCCTCTTTACAAATATACGATTAAATTTATGGAAGAATCTTGGGGTACCAAAGGTAAAGGTATTTTTCCGGGGTGTCAACCTATTTCCATAGAAAGAGAACACTTTAATGTTTTGGAAAAAAATAATTACGTTGTTTGTGAAAAGACGGATGGTACTAGATATATGATGATTGCTTTACAATATGAAAATAAGAGATATTGTATTTTTATAAATAGGGCACTGGAGATGTTTACTGTTCCCTTAAATTTTCGTTTAGCAATTTTTAAAGGTACGATACTTGAAGGTGAATTATATAAAAACACGTTTTTTGTTTATGATTGTTTGATGACATGTGGTGAAGTTGTTGGTAATCAAAACTTTTTAGATCGTTTAGAACATTGTAAAAAAACGGTTAAAAAAACAATGGTAATGAGCACGGATCCCATTTCGTTAAAAGTAAAAACATTTCATTTACATAAAGATTTTAAAGAATTTATGGATGAGTATCTTCCTCAAGTAAAACAAGAAATCGATGGTCTTATATTTACACCTATAAATGAGCCTATTCGTATAGGTACACACGAAACGATGTTTAAATGGAAACCCAGAAATAAAAATACAATTGATTTCCTTGTAAAGAAGGGACCTACAGTTGAAACACCTGGGTGTGTACCTGGACAACATGTATGGAGATTGTATATTCAAGATAGGGGAAAACACATTTTTGAGTCTTCTATACCCGCTGATAGAATGCATGAGTATAAGTGGTTACGTGAAGGTGATATTGTAGAATGTATGTACGTAACTTGGGAAAATGGGCCGATTTGGTGGAAACCACTTAAGAAAAGAAGTGATAAGACGTTTCCAAATGGTAGAAGAACGTTTTATAGAACACTCGTTAATATTAAAGAGGACATTCAGATGAAGGAGTTTTTAGATTGTATACCAGAATGAAATGATTATCTTCTTTAGGAAAACTGTGTAATTTACCTAAAGTATCATCATCCTGTATTAACCAATCATCACCTAATTTTGTTGTAGATATGTAATGACCACCATATTGAATACCTTTATGAATTACTGTAGAACTTAAACTGTACACATTATTTTCGATTTTTAATTCTTCTTCGATATTTACAAAACTTTTTTTGTCAAAAGATACGAAAAATATTTTTGGGTATTTTGAAAATATAATTCTTGTAGTCGCAACGTGATGTTTTTTCCCATTATTGTCTACATAATCTTCTATTACATTCCACTTATGACTTTCTTTTATCATCGTATTTACATTTTTAACATCCCTTTTCATGTTTAATATGTGTATACAAAAAGGTGTTTTTATTATATTTTTACCAACTGGTGATATTGTTATTTGTTTTGTTTCTCCATATACTATTTCTTTTATATACGGGTATGAACGTTCTAATATATCTATTATACAAAAAACTGCGTCTTGTGCATCGTGAGGTTCGCCGATTCTAAACCTTGGAAATATTTTTATGAACTCCTGTAATACAGGTTCTAGTGTAAAAATTTTAGTTTCTTTAGTTTTAAAATATATATGAACAAGGTTTTCATACACTTTTGTAAAATTGCAATCACCTGTATATTTATTATCTAATATATGCGCTGATATATCGTGTACATGTAGTAACAATTGTATGGCAGAATTAAAATAGCATGTATTTCCTATATTTGTAAACCCATGCATCTAAAAAAAGATGATAAAAAAGGCTTAAGAAGAAGACGCGTTTATAAAAAGTAAAGTAAAAATGGATGTACATAAGTTATGTGATACTATAAAACCTGTATTGGATAAATACCGAAATGAAAAAAATATCGAAATGGAGTTTCGATTAGGTAGATTTAATGGAACGTTTTTCGATACGAATGTTGGTGAGAAGACGTACATTAAAGCTCTTAAAGGGTTCGGTGAATATGAAGGATGGGAAAGAATAGAACATATTAACTATGAAGTATATTCTAGAGATGATAGTGATTTGCGATTAACTGTAGATACAACATCTCTAGAAGAAACTCTTATAAAAAAGGAACGACTTGAAAACATTGATTTTAAAAAAGTACAGAATTCACCTTTTGATATTCGTTTTAGTGTTTCCAGAGAAACGCCTATGGAAGAGACCGAAGACGATGATAACGGATGGCATAGAAAAATAGTGAAGGAGCGTCGCTCATATATCAGGAAAAATTTATCTATAGATATAACATTGTGCGCGGGTTTAAATCAAGATAAGGATTCTGAGGATTCGACTATTTTTCAGTTTGAATTTGAAATTAAAGATCCTTCTAAAGTCGATGATATCGATACATTATTTAATATTTGTCACAAACTTAAGGACGTTTTTAATATGTTGGATAATAATATATGTTAGTTTGGGTATTAATATTTTGTATGTTAATATTCCTTTTTGGTGATACGCATTCACACGAACGTATAACTATACTAGGGTATTCTCCTAAATATTTTTACGTGTCTAATGGTGAATCTGATAAAATGTATGAAAAAATGAAAAAAAATGGCATAATGGACGGATCGTTAAAATACTTTGTCATGAAAGAGGATAAATTACTAGAACTTGAGGTAAAATCCGTGTGTTCTCAAGTTTCTAGAAAATTGGACGCTTTTTCAGTTTCGGATCAAATAAAAAATCATTTTCTCGGGTATGATTTTTCATATCATGCGAAACATTTAAAACAGATTTCGGAACCTGAAAAGCTTATAAATCGAAATATAAAATGTTCATAAAATAAAACATCATACGTCTGTGAGGAGGAGAATCAATTTTATGAAAATTGTCAAAAATATGTAATATTAGACCATTTTCATGAAATTTTCTATTAGCTTGTATATAAAGTTCTGGGTAATCTGTTTCTATAAATTCATCCGTTAAGTAAAAATCTATTTCTAAATATGACATTAATTTTTCACTCGTTTTTCGAGATACGTGTATATAATCTATAATAGTATAATATATTCCATTTATAACACTATCTATAATATAATTATTCCATTTATGTTTATCTATATCTACTTTATTTTTTTTAACATAATTTAGTAATAAATCGCGTGGTTTATATTCCATTACTTATTTATTACGTTTATTCTTTAATCCGAATTTTTCGAAGTTTTTGTATAAATCGTTTAGTATTTTTTTATTCGAGTTTGAGTTTGAGTTTGAGTTTGAGTTTGAGTTTGAGTTTGAGTTTGAGTTCGAGTTGGAATTAAAGTTCAAGCGTCTAACAACTGTATTCTTTTTTGGAGGTAATGATCTTTTCTTTACCGGTGCTCTTTTAATAACGCGTTTCCCTGTTTTTGGTGTATATTTTGGTCTAGGAGGGGTTGGTTTTTTATTATTTAATGGGAGTGGTGGTTGTCCCCGAAGTTCTCTTCCTATTTTTATAAAATCTATTACCCTTTTACTATTGAGATTGGGTGTTTTTGGTAACGACATTGCATAATTAACGATTTTGTTTACTTCGTTTTTACCAAATTTACCGTATATCTTAGTAGCTTCTTTTTCTATTAATAACTTTTTCAAATCCTGTTGTTTATTAAGTTTCCAATTCTTTATCATGGCTCTTTTAGTATCATTCGCAACCATTTTTTTCAATACACCGTCACGTGTTACAAATTTTTTGTTCTTTTCGAGTTGAGTAAGTTTCTTTTTAACATCGCGAACATTTTCGTTAATATTCATTACGTTTCCGTATTTTTTCATCCACGCCTTACCATAAAGTTTAATGAGATCGTTTTTAATACTAGCATTATCAAGTCTTCGTTTTATGTTTTTGGGCGCACGTTTCTCTTTTTCTACTTTGTTAATGAGCGCTTTTTCCATTTCATTAGCGAGCGCGTTTGGTGAATTTGGTGATTTCGGTGTATTTGGTCTATTTTGAAGTTTTTGGCATAGTATTTTCACAGTATCTGTATCGTTTATAGATATACCCTTAGATATTGCAAGTGTAACGAGTTGTTCCTTTTTTAATTCTCTACAGAGTTTATCGTCTATTTTATAATTAGAGTTACCCTTTTCTATTTTATCGAGGGCTGTACATATATCCTGTTTCTTATTTTTGTTCTTAACACCAACAACTCCTAATTTTTTAGCAACTTCAAGTAAAACGGGTTTTGTTAGACGTTCGCATTTACGACCTCCTATTTTCATAGTACCGTCCTTATTGTACGTAATTTTTGTATTTTTTGTTTTTAGTACTGTTTTATTTTTAGATGGTTTTCTTTTTGGTTTCTTGAAACAACAATCGTATCCCTGTGGATTTTTTCGTACTTCAAAACCTTCTTTACACGGTGGTTGTCTAGGTTTAGGACATGTAGAAGCTTGTTTTTTTAAACGTCTAATAAGTTTAGCGGGTGCATTAACATTTTTATTCACAAAACCCATTGTGTATCCTAAATCGTGTATTTTTTTAACAAGTTCCACCCCTGTTGAATATGCATTTTCCAGTTTATCTGGATCATTTTCACCCTGTATTTGTACTATACCTGCACCTAGTTTATCCGTTTTAGAAGAAAGGATGTAATTGTGATCTTTATATGTAATATAAAGAAACGGGGAAGATTCTGGATCATATAACATAACCAATTTCATTGGGTTTTCTTGAGCTAATTTAGTTAGATTAAAATTTGCATTTGTTGCAAATTGACCTCCTATATTATTGTACTTAATATCATTGTATAGGAATATTTCCTTTTTCGTGTATGTGTCTATTATATATTTACGCAAAGATTCGGGTTGTCCTTTTAAATTTTTAGACCCTAAAAATCCACCTGAAAAACGTATTTTACCATTTTTGTATATATTGAAACTAAAATTTTTTCTATCTATACCATCCGTCATATATCCAGAAAGTTGTACAGAAAAGAATTTTTTATCTAAATTACCTTTTAGTCCAAAATTACTTGTGTGTATAGCACCAGTTTGAAATTTTCCGTATATACCTTTTATCTCGTTAAGATCTATGAATATACTTGGCGTTAATTGTGCATGTCCCTTTGGTTTTTGATTTAATATGTATAGTAAATCAACATTACTTTCACTTTTTTCTTTAAAATCTTTGTTTACCAAAACATTGTATAAACCGGGTTTGAATTTACCTATACGTAATTCCCTAAAAGTGGGTGTTGGCTGTATAGCTCTTACACTTTGAGGTACAGCTACATTACTTGAACGTTGGATCTGAATATTGGAATTTTTTACGAATTGACGCGGATCCATACTTATACTACTCTGAGATTTTTAATATTTATCTTAAAACCTGATCTGTAACGTCAAACCCCTTTTCATTTATTTCTACTAAAGGTGATACTCCGTATATGACGTATTTATCTTTATAATTCACAGGTTTATCTAATCGTTCAGTATTTGTAATTATGTAATAAGGTTTTGGTTCTTTTCTTACCTCTATACCACGGGTATAAAATGAACCTCCGTAAAAGTCCTGATCAAAGTTTGGCATTCGAATATTTGCGTCGTTACAAAATTTTTTAAGTTTGTCTCGGAATAGATCGAGTGGAAATTTCAGTGTTGGATGTACAGTAACGAGGTCGTCTCTTTGTAAATACTTTTCTAACGGATTTGTGGCCGCAGCAATTTGTTCTCTAATTCTGAAAAAGTATTTTGGTAGAATACTCCATATATCTTTGTCTCTATACTTTTGTGCATATTCAAGGTATCCACATAAACATTTTTGGAGAATTGCGGGCATTTCGTTTGCGAGTTTTGTATCAAGCATTGGATCTGTATCCTTATCGAGAACCTGTTTACCAAAGTGAAACGTAACGAGTCGACGTAAAATACTTCCGGATTTATCTTTCCATTGAGGGACCTCATTACCTCCTAAAATACCTGGTACTGACCATCTCATATTCTTAGCCTTTTCGCATTTTACGGCAATAGAAACTTCTTCTCCAGAAACGATCGATTGGAACTCGGCTTGTTCGAGTTGTAAATCGCCCTTAATTTCTGCTGCTATGAATAATAACGCATCGTGAATATTAGATAAACCAAATTTCCTTTCGATGTTATTCGAAAGTGTTTTAACATCGTCGGCTTCATAAAATAGCTGAAAAACTCGCGTAATTAATGTTGATTTACCGGAACGTGCAATACCTTTTAAAAAAGGAATGACCTGCCATTTATCTAATTCATTTACTTCGAAACATAAACGTCCTCCCAGTATACACATCCACTTTATAACATCTTTATCAAAATCTTGATATTCTAGAACACTATCAAACATAGGCGTTGGTATATCTTCCCAATTTTCAAATTTACTATAATCTTCGAAGTGCATGTCAAAGTATTTACAGCTTACAGTACATGGATTCAATTTCAAAAACTCTGCAGAATTGTATGGGTAAAAAATAGAATGATATTTACCGGTTTGATCAGACCAATGTGAACCAATGAAAATACCATTATTAAACGACCAAACGCGCCTATCTTTCTTTATTTCGGGGAATTGCATATCTACACAATCCGTGAGGTGTTTTATAACTTGTCCAAACAAAGCTGTTCCGTTAGATGATGTTAGATCTTTCCATACATCAAAACGTTCGTCTTTACTTGCAAATTCGTGAACGAAATCTTTTATGGGCTTGACTTGTTTCCAGGCGCGCGTATTATATCCCTCCACTGTTTTTATCTGCACGCATATGTAACCTTTATACTTCCTAATGTTGTTTTTATAAAGGTGGTCTAAAAATACCATTATGGTTTTTTGAAATACGTTAAGTTCGTCGAAATCAGGCATTGAACACCTGAATAATGAGGGGTTTGTGTTGACTTCCAGGGGAACCATGGTCGGATTATTTTTACGATCGTGAATACGATTCGTGCTTAATACAATTTGCCATGTATCATAAATATGGTCCATTAAACGGTTTAATCTAAAACTCACACTTAGATCATCCGTATTCCCTTCATCGCTCGTAAGTATACCTAAAATTTTAGCACGGTTAAAGTATCTACCTATTTTTTCTATCATTTGTCTATACATGTTTGATTTTGTTTTCATGTCTACGTACTTGGGTTGATTCGTTTCAGGGTCAAGTTCGGAATCGGAAAAGAATATATGATAAGCAAGATCACCAGGTTTTAATTTCGAAAGTTCTTTTTTATTTTTATCTAACTCTAAACCAACCTGTTTTTCTTCATACTTGATCATTTTTATTAACTGTTCTGGATATAGAATGTCGATTTGATTAGCCATATCTTGATAAAAGGCTTCTTCTCTGTCTGCATCCGGACTAGGGAATATTGTATCCGATTCCATTTATAAATAATAACATCTAATTTTTTATACTCCTTTTTGGAGGTGTGATAAAATTTTTATCATGATTTTGTTATGAATTTCTAATTGCCTGGAAATATTTCCCAGAACGGAGCAAATGGTTTCGCCTTCTTCGGTTACAAGAACTGAACTTAAAAGACCACCTAACCTATCTATATCGGTTTCGCCAAAATCACCAATCATTGAATCGTCGTCTAAATCGTCTAAAATTTCGTCATCTGTCTGAATTTCATTTTCATCCATTGACGAAATAGTTTCAGGCTCGGATTCTTCGGTTTCTTCGATGGGCTTTTCGTCGTCGACTGATTCAAGTTCAGGTACAGGTTCGAGTTCAGGTTCGTTTTGAGTAGACATTTATATACATCAGGAAAAATCGATCCGGGTTTTTTCGCGAAATTGTCTGAAAAAAAATCTCATGTTATAGTACAAAAACAAACAAAATGGCCGGTGGTCTCATGCAACTCGTCGCCTATGGCGCCCAAGATGTCTACTTGACTGGTAACCCAAAAGTCACTTTCTTCCAGGCGG
>MDSY01043210.1_pt1 | contig 29260 bp, 30 predicted proteins | sample 811131 | NCBI WGS metagenome assembly MDSY01 (sample SAMN05326643, study PRJNA326480) | marine metagenome | isolation source: seawater | place: Atlantic Ocean: South West | collected 2010 | reverse complement strand
TTCCGAATCTGCTTTTCATTTCCGCTAATTGGAACATTTACAGGTGAGTTCTTCAATGAATTCGAGCTGTGTGCAGGAATTTTTACGGTGTAGGGATTTGAAGATTTATTATTATTCTCCATAACAATGCTGTATTCTAAACTACCATCAGCTCCTAATTGTTTTTTAACAACCTTGCGTAAAAGTGTAATGTAGTTTTCTTCTAACCATTCGTAAAAGAAATATGAAGGTACCTGAATCGTTAAAACATCCTTATCAAGTTTGACCGGAACAATCGGCTCAAACCAAGTTTTAAACGCTTGCAATGAAATGTTGTCTTTAATTACTTTGAGACAGGACTCCCATGCACCTTCGTGGTTTTTACTCATAGTTACAAATTAATAGTTTGGTTAACTTATGTGGATAAAAAATGTTCAATTTTCATATCCACTTTGCATAGTACAAATGTTCTCATAAAAAAGTTAAAAAAAAACCACTAGGGGTATTGACTTTTTAAAATGTTTTCTTAAGAGAAATTTTCTTTCTAGAAAAGTGATAGTTTAGCTATTGTAAAATAATAAATTTTTAGCTTTATTGAAAGTAAAATGGAAGGAAAATTAAAACACGTCACAGAAATACGCGTTAGATACGGCGAAACGGACCAAATGGGTTTTTGCTACTATGGCAACTATGCGCAGTTTTTGGAGGTTGCAAGGGTCGAGCTGCTTCGTAGTAAAGGTGTTTCTTACAAAGCTTTGGAAGCTCAGGGAATCTTACTTCCAGTTCGTACATTTTCGATCAAATACATTGCGCCTTCAAGGTATGATGATCTACTCAAAATAGAAACTGAGATCATCAAAATACAATCCTCTAGAATTGAATTTAGCTATGTAATTAGAGACCAAAATTCAACCTTAATTGCTACAGCAAATACAGAGCTCGTATTTGTTGATTCTCAGTCTATGAAACCAATAAAAGCTCCTTCAAAAATCAGCGATCTATACTGATAAAAAAAACATAAATGACCCATTCGAATCAACCCTTTGAGCTCATTATTCCTGAGGAAAAAAAAGTTCCTTTTGTACTTAGTATTCCACACTGTGGTATAAAATTTCCTGCTGAACTTAAAAACTTCTTTGAATCGCATCTTATAGAAGCACCTGACGATACAGATTGGTTCTTGGAGATCCTTTATGACTTTGCTCAAGAAATGGGAATTACCATCATCAAGGCTGTCTATTCTAGATGGGTAATTGATTTAAATAGAACTCCTGAAAACCAATCATTATATAATGACGGAAGGATCATTACTTCCCTATGCCCTACCACGACCTTTTTTGGAGAAAATCTATATAAAAATGAAGCTCAGCAGCCGAATAAGGAAGAAGTTGAAAGAAGGTTAAAAAAGTATTATTGGCCCTACCACAATAAAATAGATGAACTACTGCAATCGTGTAAAGCAGAATTTGGAGAGGTTTTGTTTTGGGATGCCCATTCCATTAGGAGAAATGTCAAAACAATTCAAAAAGAAGATTTTCCAGATTTAATTTTAGGGAACGACGATTTAAAAACTGCTGGAAGTACTTTTATTGACAAGACACTTCAATCCTTAGGTTCAGATGTATTTGAGCTCAGACATAACACTCCTTTTAAAGGTGGATACATTACCCGCTCTAAAGGAAATCCAACCGAAAACATTCATGCGCTTCAGCTTGAGATGTGCAAAGATCTCTACATGTCAAATAACGAAACAAGCTATAACCCTCAAAAAGCTGAACACGTAAAAAAACTTTTGAAAAGTACTTTTGAACAATTAATCTCTCATATGAATGCCTAAATTTTCTTTTAAAGGATTGTTACAAGCCGATAGATGGCATGAAAACATAACATTGACGACGGATGACGAAGGAATCATAACTGATATTTCATCGAATACGGAAAGCTCAAATTGCAAGGATTATGCACTGCCAGGTTTTCAAAATGCACATTCGCATGCCTTTCAATATGCTATGGCTGGATTGGCAGAGCTTCATGCGCCAAATCAAAAAAAGAATGATTTCTGGAGCTGGAGAAAGTCTATGTATGCCTTGGCTTTATCTATGAGCCCAGAACAAATGGAATCCATCGCCGCAATGCTTTATCAAGAAATGTTAAGACACGGCTATACACATGTAGCTGAATTTCATTACATCCATCACGATCAAAATGGAAAACCATATAGCAATAAAGCAGAGCTAAGTGAGCGCATTGCCAGTGCTGCTGAAAAAGCTGGAATCAACTTGACGCTTATTCCAATTTATTACGAACAGGGTGGATTTGGAATTCCTGCACAAGCAGACCAAAGAAGATTCCTTTCAAAATCACTCGATGACTATGTAGATCTTTACGAGAAAGTAAAACATGCAACCAGTAAATACCCAAATTGCTCAACTGGAATTGGTATCCATTCTATGCGAGGTGTTGACTTGGACAACATCATTGGACTAGCTGAATTTAGACAAAATAAAATTCCATTTCATATACATATTGCAGAGCAGCTCAAGGAAATCGAAGCATGTAAATCTTTTACGGGGCTAAGGCCTACTGAATGGATCTTGCAAAATATTGAATTAAATGAGGATTTTCATTTGGTACATGCCACACATCTTAACAATTCAGAGGTTTTAGAATTGGCAAAATCAAAAGCCAATGTAGTACTCTGCCCATCAACCGAGGGGAATTTAGGAGATGGTTTGTTTCCACTTGATTCATTTCTAGCTCAAGAGGGAAATTGGTCAATTGGAACTGATAGCCATGTTGGACTTAACCCTTTCGAAGAATTGCGCCTTCTAGATTATGGACAGCGCTTAATCTCCCATAGCCGTAATACTTTCGGAAACGAACATAGCGGGGACAATGGAGCAATCGCGATTCAATCTGCTTTTATTAACGGAAGCCGCTCTATGGGAAATGAAATCAATGATTATTTTCAGATAGGAAAGCCATTGAATGCACTCGTAATGTCCGATGATCACCCATTGGTGAATATGACAGGTATACAAAACTTGACAAATACATTTGTCTATGCCTCTGATCCAACAATGAATAAGGGAACAATAGTAAATGGCAGCTGGAAAATAATTGACAATAAAGCCGAGAATAATACTATTCAAGAAGAATTTTTAAAAACAATGAAAGCACTGTCAAATAGGTTCTAAATTTTTAGGGACTAGTATTTTTAAATTTGACTTTTCTTTCGTATCTTATAGTAATGCTTAATAACCTAAAACTTGTTCGGGATTTCTTTCCATTTGTGTTGCTAAAATTTCACATTAAATATAATTTTTTTGGTTTACTATATTGGGTACTGCTTTTCAGCATACTTTTCGGATTACTTGGTTCAAATTTTGGGGTTCCTTATCTTTTTTATTCACCAGACTACCTTGGTGAAGTTGGTTTATGGTCTTTTGCCCTGCTAGGTTTCTCTGTAGGAGGTTTTTGTATGGCATTCAATGTATACAGCTACATTAAGCTTGGTCCTCGGTTTCCATTTTTAGTCGTTGTCTCTACCCCATTTTTTCGTTTTTGTATTAATAATTTCTTGATCCCATTCAGCTACATCATCATTTATTTAGTAAAAATGTCTCAATTTCAGCTGAATGAAGAGCTAGCAAGTACCAGCGATGTGCTCATTTACAATTTATCCTTTTTTATCGGCTTCTTTCTTTTTATTTTTTTAAGCATACTTTATTTTTTTCCACTCAGAACCAACAAGTATACAGACGACTCTATCACCGAATCAAATCCTGTTTCAACCATTACAAGCAAAGGAATTGGGCAAAAATGGTACAATTACTTTCGTGAAAAAAGACCCCGCCCCATATATTATATAGGCCGAGGTTTTAAACTCTATAAAAGTAGAAGCGTGGCACACTTGGAAAAAGGTGTCGTTGAAGGCGTTTTTTCTAAAACGAGAATCAATGCATTTATTTTTGAAGTATTGACTATTACTGCATTCATTAGCCTAAGCTTTTTTAGAAACTATTCTCTTTTTGAGGTACCTGCAGCAATGAGTATTTTAATGCTACTAACCATATTATCAATGGTAATTGGTGCATTAAATTCATGGTTTCACAGGTGGACCTATCCACTTATTTTCTTCATTGTGATTATAATGTCATTACTCTCCTCAAGAGCTGACCTTTTTCGTTACACAAGCTATGCTTTAGGTCTTGACTACAGTAAGAAAAGTATCATCAGCTATAGCCCCGAAAACATAGGAAAAAACCATAAGCTAGAGCTTACGGACAGTACTTCCAAAAACAATATTATTGAAATTCTTGAGAATTGGAAAAAATCAACCGGTGAAGAAAAACCCAAGCTCGTTATCGTAAATACCTCCGGTGGCGGTTTACGGAGTGCGTTATGGACGTTTACAGTGCTTTCAAATGCAGACGAAATGCTCAATTCAAAGTTGAGCAAACATCTTCAGATGATTACCGGTGCTTCTGGGGGTATGATTGGAGCTGCATATTTTCGTGAAATCAATCTTCGAAAAAAACTAAAAACACTTCGTGGAAATAATTCATTGTTTAAATCGCTGCTGAGTAAAGACCTTTTGAATAGATTATCTTTCTCAGCGTCAACAAGTGACCTTTTCATGCGGTACAAGGAGCTCACCTACAATGGGAAACAATATACCCAAGAGCGTGGAAGTGAATTTGAAAAAGAGCTTCACCAGAACCTTTCAAACTACCTAGAGCATCCGCTTGGATATTACGAAAAACATGAGCAAACGAGTACCATTCCACTAATGATTTTTAGTCCAACCATTGTCAACGATGGAAGAAGGATGTTGATTTCTTCACAAAACTTAAGTTTCATGATTGGAAACAATCGAAATACGAGCTATGAGAATATTGATTTCCAATCCTTTTTCAAAAATAATAACCCGAATGAAATTAGATTTTCATCTGTTTTAAGAGCGAATGCTACATTTCCTATGATCATGCCAATGATGGCGATGCCCACAAAACCAGAAATACAGCTGATGGATGCCGGAATCAGAGACAACTATGGCGGAAAGGTTTCTGTAGATTACCTTTTTGCACTTAACAAATGGGTACTTGAAAACACTTCAGGGGTGATTATCCTGGAAATTAGAGACACCAAAAGAATTATGAGCAATGAAAAATACAAAGAGGTTTCTTTAATCGATAAACTTTTTCTGCCTTTCGGAAATCTACTTACCAATTTTACACGAACACAGGATTTAGATCAAGAACAGCTCATCAAGCTTTGTAAAAGTAGCTTTGACTTTCCCGTAGATAAAATCACATTTAATTTGAGAGAAGATTACAATGAAAGGATTTCTTTATCATGGCATTTGACCAAAAGAGAAAAACAAAAAATTGAGGCAGCATTTTCAAGCCCTGAGAATCAAATTGCCTTAAAAAAACTAGACATACTAACGGGAGATGAATAAAAAAAGGGGACCGAAGTCCCCTTGATTTTATTAACCTGTAGCAAAGTTAATCTAAATACAATATCGTTTAACGGAATTAAATCAAAATGGTTTCACACTGCAATTAACATTTTAACATTGATAAACTATTTCTTGCCTTGATGAACGATTGACCTCCTTCGATATATTTGTTACATGAGTAAGGCTAAACCTTCCATTTCAGCACTTGTTAAACTAATCGATGATCCAGATGAGAATGTATTCCTCCATGTGCGAGATGAAATCATAAAATGTGGAAGTACAGCTATTCCATACCTCGAAAAATCATGGGAAGAAGACTATTACGGATTGGTTTTTCAAAGTAGAATTGAAAACATTATTCATGACATCCAATTTGAAGAGGTCAAAACGAATTTAGAAAAATGGAACGATTGTCCTGAAAAGGACCTTCTGGAAGGAGCAATCATTGTTGCAAAGTATCAGTATCCTGGTTTAGATGAAGATTCAATAAGAAGTTTCATTCAAACGATAAGACAAGATATTTGGTTAGAGCTCAATGATCACTTGACAGCCTATGAGCAAGTGAAAATTTTCAATCGAATCTTCTTCAAGGCGCACAAATTTCACGGCGACAGTAAAAACTACCACTCACCGGTGAATTCTTATATCAATACTGTTTTAGAAAGTAAGAAAGGAAATCCATTGAGTATATGTCTATTGTATAGTATCATCGCACAATCATTGGAGCTACCCATTTATGGGGTAAACCTTCCGAATCACTTTGTATTGGCATATATAGATACACGAGGGTCCGGTGCAATGATCAATGAAGAAAACGAATTCGGTGTTTTATGCTATATCAATGCATTTTCGAATGGGGTAATTTTCAACACTAACGAAATCAAACAATTTCTTGATGAACTTAAGCTTCCTCACCACAGAGAATACTTTGAGCCATGTTCTAATTCAGCAATTATCAAAAGAATGCTAAACAATCTAATATCGTCCTTTCAACGGGTAGGAAACTCCGAGAAAGTAGAGGAATTAACACTTCTAAGAAACATCATTCAAGGCAATTAAATCTGAAGGGATAGGTTTCGTATATTTGAGGTATGAAGTACAAACATACTGTAGAAGAACGATTTATTAGATACGCGAAAATAGACACCACAGCGGATCCAAATTCAACGACTTTCCCATCCTCCAAGATACAAAAAGACCTAGGTCGTTTATTGGTTGATGAGCTCAAAGTAATGGGTGCTACGGATGTAGAAATGGACGAATGGGGGTATGTTTTTGCTACAATTCCTTCGAACTCCGAAAAATCAAATGTACCAACCATATGCTTTTGTTCTCATATGGATACTGCACCAGATTGCAGCGGAACAAATGTAAAACCGATCTTGCACAGAGATTACCAGGGTGAACCTATCGTACTTCCTGATGATCCAACGCAAATTGTTACCGAAGAAAAGCATACCTATCTTAAGGGTAAGCATGGTGACGATATCATAACAGCAAGTGGAGAAACGCTTTTAGGAGCAGATGATAAAGCAGGTATAGCGATTATCATGGATTTTGCGAAATACATGATAGAGCATCCAGAATTAAAACATGGTGACATCCGTATCTTATTTACACCTGATGAAGAAATTGGCAAAGGAGTCGACCACCTTGACATGGAAAAGCTTAACGCAGACTTCGGCTACACATTAGATGGAGGCCCAGAGGGTTCAATTGAAGATGAGTCCTTTTCAGCAGATGGACTAAAGGTGACCATAGATGGATTGAGTGCGCATCCAGGTTATGCAAAAGGTAAAATGGTGAATGCAATTAAAATGGCGGCATTACTTGTGGATTCATTACCAAAAGACACCTTAACGCCAGAAACTACGTCACACCGTGAGGGTTTCATTCACCCTTATGCCATAGAAGGTGCGCTTGAAAAAGCATCCGTCGAATTTATCATTCGTGATCACCAAACATCAAAACTAGCTGAATACGAAACTTTGATTTCGGAAACCATGAAATCAATCGCAGAAAATCACCCGGGAATTGAATACAATATTGAAATCTTCGAGCAATATAGAAACATGAAGGAAATTCTTAATGAATATCCTCAAGTATGCGAATATGCGGGTCAAGCCATGGAGAAAGTAGGTGTCAAGCCTGTATTTGACCTCATCAGAGGCGGGACTGACGGATCTAGAATGTCATTCATGGGTATGCCTTGTCCAAATATTTTTACAGGCGAAATGGCCATACATTCAAGACAAGAATATGTCGTTGTTCAAGACATGGAAAAATCAGTTCGCACCCTAATTGAACTCATTCAAATTTGGGAGAATAAGCATGAATGAAAAGCTAATTCTTAAAGAAATTGAAAACAAATCTTTTCAAAATATTTATTTCCTCCATGGTGAGGAGCCTTATTTTATTGACCTCATCACAAATGCGCTTATAAAAAATGTGCTTCAAGACCATGAAAAAGAATTCAACCAGAGTATTCTTTATGGCAAGAGCACAGACGTGAATATGCTCATTAACGAACTAAAATCATTCCCGATGGGGAGTGAAAAAAGATTGGTCGTTTTAAAAGAAGCACAAGAATTTAAAAAATTAGAATTACTCTGCCCTTATTTTGAAAACCCCAATCCATCGACAATATTTGTGATTTGTCACAAATACAAAAAGTATGACTCCCGAAAAAAATCTCTGAAGCTTATTGTGAAACAAGGTGCAATTTTCCTTTCTGAAAAAATTAAAGAATACCAACTGAACGAATGGATTCAGCGCTACGTAACTGGAAGAGGATTTAGTTTAAATTCTAAAGCGACCATGCTACTCAACGAATTCTTAGGGAACGATCTAGGACGCATTGTCAATGAAGTTGAAAAACTCAGTATCATTTATCCAAAAGGAACAGCGCTCGATGAAAAACATATTGAGGAAAATATTGGAATTTCTAAGGACTACAATCTATTTGAATTAACCAATGCTGTTGCAGCGCAAGACATTCATAAAGCCTATAAGATCATTAACTATTTTGAAATGAATCCAAAAGCCGCACACATAACCACAGTTGTTTCTTCACTTTTTACATTTTTCTCAAACATCCTTAAAATTCACTTCTTAAAATTTACTGCCCGAGAGGCCATTGCAAAGGAACTCCGCGTTCATCCATTTGTTGCTGGAGAGCTCAGTAAAGCAAAAGCAAAATTTAGTCCGAAAAAAATCGCTTTTAATATGGAAGTGCTCCAAGAATATGATCTCAAATCAAAAGGTTATGGCAATACAAGTTCGAGCCATGCAGACCTTATGAAAGAAATGATTTTCAAATTATTGAACCCATGATTTTCTATGCGCCTGACTGCACGATGCAGTATTCCGAGTACACACTATCTGAGCTTGAATCAAAACACTGCATCAAAGTATTAAGAAAGGTGAATGGAGATAAAATTGAACTCGTTAACGGAATTGGCGGGCAATTTGAATGTAAGATCATTGATGACCATTATAAAAAGTGTAAGGTCAAGATTATGAAACGCACCCATCACGAACCTGCAAAGAGAGCGCTCCACATCGCCATGGCAATCCCGAAAAGTAGCGAACGATTGGAATGGTTTCTTGAAAAAGCAACAGAGCTAGGTCTTACAAGGTTATCTTTAATCAACTGTACAAATAGTGAACGCAAAACAATCAATCGAAAAAGACTAGAAAAAATAATAGTCTCTGCTTTAAAACAGTCTAAAAGGTTTTATTTAACTGAGATAGAAGAACCTATCCCTTTTATGAAATTTATTGAAAATGAACCTGATGGCTATATTGGTCATTGCTATGAAACAAATAAAACCCATGCGAGATCAATTTCAAAAGCTACTCCTATTCTTATTGGGCCAGAAGGAGATTTCACTATCAAGGAGGTTGAGGAAGCAAAAAGTTATGGGTACATTGAAATCGAGCTAAGTGAAAATAGATTACGGACGGAAACAGCCGCACTATGTGCCGTTTTTTATTTAACGAACGTGTAACGAAAAACTTCGAAGCTGTGCTTATGACGGTCGTCTATCGCCTGTTTGAAAACTAATTCTTTCTTCCATTCACTTTCATCAAATTCCGGGAAAAATGTATCTGCATCATAATCGCCATCAATATGTGTGATAAACATTTCGTCTACCACTCCTTCCTCTAGGGCCAGGGTATAAATTTGTCCTCCACCGATAATGAAAATTGTTTTTTCAGACTCATTTACATATGCGCCAAGCGCATCATCTAAAGCATAAAACACATCACAGTCGTCGGCCTTAAAATCGGAATTCCGAGTAAGAATAATATTCTTTCGATTTGGTAGAGGTCTATATTTCTCTGGTATTGAATCATAGTTCTTTCTTCCCATGACTACAATCTGATGGGCAGTCGTTTCTTTAAAAAACCGCATATCATTCGGCAAATGCCACATGAGGTCATTGTTTTTACCAATACCCCGATTCTTATCCATAGCAACGATCAAAGAAACCTTCATTATATGGCCACTGCAGCTTTAATGTGAGGATGCGGGTCGTAGTTCAACAATTCAAAGTCTTCAATTTTGAATTCAAAAAGATCTTTCACATCAGGATTTATTTTCATTGTAGGAAGCGGCCTAAAATCTCTTTCTAACTGAAGCTTTGCCTGTTCAAGATGATTGGAGTAAAGATGTGCATCTCCTAGTGTATGAACAAAATCTCCCAATTCTAAATCGCAAACTTGTGCAATCATCATGGTCAATAGCGCATAAGAAGCAATATTAAAAGGTACTCCTAAAAAGGTATCTGCACTCCGCTGATACAATTGGCAGCTCAATTTATTATTTGCCACATAAAACTGAAAAAAAGCATGACACGGAGGCAAGGCCATACCGGGTATTTCGGATACATTCCAGGCCGAGACAATAATTCTCCTCGAATCAGGAGTTTCTTTTATTTGCTTTAATATTTGTTTGATTTGATCAATACTCTCTCCATTTCCTGTCGGCCAGCTGCGCCATTGGGAGCCATAAACAGGGCCCAAATCTCCATTTTCATCAGCCCACTCATCCCAAATAGAAACCTTGTTGTCTTTTAAATAACCAATGTTGGTATCTCCTTTAAGAAACCACAACAATTCATGAATGATTGAACGCAAATGGAGCTTTTTAGTCGTCACGCAGGGAAATCCCTCATTTAAATCATAACGCATTTGATAGCCGAAAACAGAAATTGTACCGGTTCCAGTTCTATCCTCTTTTGTTGTTCCATTATCTAAAATGTGCTGGAGCAAATCGTGGTATTGTCTCATGTATCAAAAATAGAACTTTTTAGCACAGAATTTTTAGGTTAGGACAAGGATTTTTTAACAAGTTAATAACTATTAAAAGACGCAGAATTGTATTAATTTTAATTCTATGAAAATGGTTCTACTTGGCTTCATTCTTATCTGCTCATTTGGCTTAACTGCACAAATTAAAAAGAAGGATCTTGGTCGTTACACAGGCACAATAGAATCTTATAAGATCAATATTGGACAGGAACTACTGACAGTTGAAGACTGCCCTATTGAAATTACCTTAAATAAAGATAACCTAGTGCTAAAGATTGGATCGAAGAAATATACGGTAGCATATCGAATAAAAAAGCTCGAGAGAAGAAGCTACATAATCACTATCGGCATGCCCTACTCTGACCTTGAAGAATCTTTCAGCTTGAATGGAAAAAATAAAGAAATGCTGCGAAAAGGACTTTTTCCTCAGCCAGATTGTACCTTAAAAAAGGTGTTATAAAGGAAGCTTCAAAGTGAAGCTAGTACCCTCTCCGATTGTGCTTTTAACGGAAATCTTACCCTTGTGACCCTCAATAATAAGCTTCACATAGTATAAACCAAGTCCAAAACCCTTGACGTTATGAACATTTCCCGTTGGGACTCTGTAAAATTTATCAAAAATTGCTTTTTGATGTTCTTTGCTAATACCAATTCCCTGATCTGAGAATTCAATAATAAGGTATGGAGCGGAAACCTTTGTTGAAATTGAAATTTGAACATCTTCCTTGCTATACTTCACGGCATTGTCCATAAGATTATACAAGACATTGGTGAGGTGAACGGGATCTACCAAAAGTATATGAGAGCTCTCGCTAAGATTTAATTTTAGCTGACTGGTTTTTGCAGATTGAAATGCTTCAAAATTTTCCTTTAGCTGGACCAATAGTTCTTGCAAATCAAATGCTTCTTTATTAAGTACAAGTTCATTCTTATCAAGCTTAGCGACATTAAGAACCCGCTCAACTTGCTGCTCTAATCGCTTATTTTCCTCGTAAATGATTCCCGCATATTTATTGACCTTTTCCGGAGAATTTCCAGAATCTTGCAGCAACATCTCAGAAGATAAGCTAATCGTTGAAATAGGTGTTTTTAGCTCGTGGGTCATGTTATTGATGAAGTCATTCTTTACCTCTGATAGTTTTCTCTGTCGAAAAATAATCACAAGAGAATACATAAAAAAGAAGGCAACCAATAAGACAATTATGCCGATATAAATCCACGGCGAAATGAACTTAACAGGTACAATTGGTTCCGCTCTTATATTTGGAAAGAAAACGGTAAAATAATGCCCGTCATTTTTAATGGTCACGTTTTCAGAAGTGATGCCCTCTTGATTTTTTGAAGAGGGTTCATATAATGATTCCTTTGAAAACTTAATTAAATTCCCATAAACAATAGAATCCGTAAAACAATCATAAATTCCATAGACAAAATCCTGATCGATGTTCTGAGCATAAAAGGACTTTTTTAAGAGTGTCTCAAGATAATAAGGTTGAAGTTCTTCATTTATGTCAACCATAAATCGATTAGAACGAATTTGCTTAACAGCACCATATAACTCAGAGCTGTCGGCAAGATTCGTGTTAATTTGCTCCAATACATTTCTTAATGCGACATGACTCTGTTCTGAAAATTCCTTGATATTTAGGCTATCCTCTTTCTCCTGAATTGCGATATTGATGTCCTGAAGTTCCATGGTCTTGCGGACCCAAACCAATTGTACAATAAGTATACTGGCAATCGATAGAACACCAAATAGAATTAATGTATTAAGAGAATAGCGACCCATAGGTATTTGTCTAAGACGCTAAAGATATGAAATTCACAATTTTAAAATCCTTGAATACCGTTTACGGTTGTATACTTCAGAATATTCTTTTTGTCGGGATGAATGCGGGCAAAAGCAGATTGCACAGCTAAAGTTCCCTCATGGAATCCGCACAATATTAGCTTGAGCTTATTTGTGTAGATGTTCACATCACCTATGGCATATATACCAGGAATATTTGTGGAATAATCTGTCGTATCTACCTTAATGGCATTTTTTTCAATTTCTAATCCCCAATCAGCAATCGGTCCGAGAGATGGTTTTAAACCAAATAGGGGTATAAAATGGTCTGTCGGCTCCTCAAAGCTTCCTTCTTTTTGATGTTTTATGGTCACACTTTCTAGTTTTGACCCACCATTCAATCCAATAACCTCGGCTTCCGTAACGAGTTTTATTTGTTTTTGATCTGCTAAATCAATGACCCGTTGCACCGAATCAAGATGTCCTCTAAAAGAGCTGCTTCTATGTACCAATACAACCTCTTTAGCAATTTTCTTTTCAGCTAAAAAAATAGACCAATCAAGGGCGGAATCTCCTCCTCCGGCAATCACACATTTTTTACCCCTGTAAAATTCTGGGTCTTTTATGATATACTCAACGCCCTTATCTTCAAAATCATTGATATTAGAAATAGGTGGTTTTCTTGGCTGAAATACACCGAGACCTCCTGCAATCATGACTACTGGTGCAGCATGTTCAACCCCACTCTTCGTCGTCACAACAAAAAAATCATCTTCCTGCTTATCGATGGAAACAGCAGCGTCACCTAAAGTAAAGCCAGGTTTAAAGGGCTCAGCTTGGACCATTAGGTTATCTACAAGATCCCCCGCAAGTACAGATGGAAAACCTGGAATATCATAAATAGGTTTCTTCGGATAGATTTCAGCACACTGACCTCCTGGAATAGGAAGCGAATCAATCAAATGACATTTTAGCTTTAAAAGACCCGCTTCAAAAATTGTAAATAAACCAACGGGGCCTGCTCCGATTATGATAATATCTGTTTTAATCATCTCTTCATTTAAAAGTTGTACAAAATTAAGGATTTCTGTAAATTCTTAACCCAATAAATAGGGTATTTTCAAAGAAACAAGTGCACCAACAGGAAGTTCAATTATATTGCTTAAAAATAAGTTAGTTTTCGCCATATAAACTCGAGAGGCCCTTGTTTGTAACGTTTCATCACCCAGTTTGATAAAAGGAGAATAAGCAACCAAACAAAAAGAACAACGCCCCATTGCTGGACTCGATCAAATTGCGCAAAATAACCTAGGCCATGCCCATAAAAAATAAAGGTACAAACGACAGAGCTGAATATATAATTAGTAAAGGCCATGCGACCTACTTTTTTAAGCAGGTTTTGCACGCGACGACCACGCCCAACTGTTGACCAAAAAACCAAAATAGAGATGTATGATAAAGCCATGGAAAATGAAGCGATATATGTGAATTGATGGCCTACAGTCATAGACCAAGCTCCATCCCATAAGCGCTCATAGGAGAGATACAAGCCAGAAGCGGAAATGACTAAACCTGTGATTAAAAAGACGAGTCCAAAACGCAAGTAATAAGCCCCGCCTTTAATTGCTTTAAACCATTCCAATCGAAAGAGAAGAATACCTGTAATCATCATCGCAGAATAGCGCCATAGGCCTTCTGAAAGGAACTGGGATGTCTCAAGGAAATAGGCCCCTTGCGATCTTGCTTCCATTTGCCCAAGGTAGGAGCTCTGATACGCTTGAATTTCGTTGCTTGATTCAGCATTCCAGATTCCACCATAAATTTCACCTAATTCTCTAGGAGACAATGTACAATAGATCAATAAGTTCATAACAACTGGAATCATAAAAAGAATAGAGGCCACAGTCACCAAGGCCTTTGAGCTCCAATTTCGAATAAGAAAAACCAAACATCCACAAATTGCATAGGGAACCAAAATATCCCCTAGCCAAATTAGGTGCGCATGGATGAGACCAAATCCCAACAATAAGAACATTCTTTTATAGTGGTACTTTGCGGGTTTCAATTCCTTCTGTTCAATATTTTGAACAAATAACATCATACCCGCACCAAATAATATGGAGAACATACTCATGAACCGCATATCGGCAAAAAGGAAAGCAAAAGAATGAATCCATCCATTGACACCTTCGATACCAGCGCCTAGCTTAGGGTTGAGATATGCCATACCTATTTGCGAAAAAGAAGTAATATTCATTATAAGAATACCAAGTATGGCGACCCCTCTAATTAGGTCTAGCGAATCAATTCTGTTAGTGCTTGGCGCTGCTTTCATTCTTTGGTTTTATTAATGTAGAGATCGCACTGTTTTTTTCTTTTGTTGATTTTTAATAACGCCATTTGCAATGACAACAAGAATAATTAAGATTGACCCGATATAAAAATTGGAGCCAAGCTGCTCGTGCTCTTTTAAAATAAAAATAGCTAAGATAATGGTGTAAACCGGTTCGAGATTGATACTTAAGGAAACCGTAAAAGCGCCAAGTCTTTTTACTATATCGATGGTCACTAAAAAAGCAAATGATGTACAAATAATCGCTAAAAATAACAGCCAATAAAAGTCGGACATAGACATCGCAAACATTGAGGGATCTAGCTTATCTGTCAAGGCCATAAAAATGGTCAATCCAACAAAACCCATAGCAAGCTCATACATACTGATGTGCGTAGATGGCATCTCTTCGACAAATTTCGCATTTGATACTGCAAAAAATGCAGCCAAAAAAGCAGAAATACCACCAGCCAAAACAGCCCAGTATTCATCTGTAGAAAAATCTCCTGAAACAAAGTAAATACCTCCCACGACCAAAAGACCAAGAAGGAATTCTATCCAAGAAAATTTCTTCTTCATAATAATTGGTTCTAACCAAGCAACATGAAGCGTGGTTGTGGATAGGCATAATATACCTAAGGAAGCTGTAGATAACTGAATTGAAGTATAAAAAGTTACCCAATGCGCGGCGACAACAAATCCAACAAAGGAAACCTTTAATAACTGCGATTTTGGAATGCGCAAGGACCTCTTACTATAGATTAGATATAGCAAAATACAGAATGAGGCAATACCTACTCTATACCATACGATATATAATGCCTCGAGATCAATGAGCTTCCCTAAAATACCAGTAAAACCCCAAAGGAATATGATAAAATGGAGTAAAAGATGGTACTTATATTTGGTCAGCACGTTTTATTTCTTTTTTGTCCATTCAATAATAGACGCTTCATTCATCTTAATGTATCTTGAACTCTCTGATTTTTTTGCGGCCTCCAATGAACGATTCGCGGCTTCAATGGCTTCAGGGTATTTTCCGAGGCTTGCATAAAGTTCTGCTTGCACTCTTGTCATCCAATAAGCAGATGGTCCACGTAACTCGATGGCCTGATTGATCCAAATCAGTGCTTTTTCAGCATCTAAGCCCTCCATTAAATAATATTTTGCTGATTTGTAATAATCAGAGGAACTTGGCCCTGACATGACAGCCTCAATACTTTTCACAACCTGGCTTTTTGTATCCAACTCAAATGGATAAGAAACCCTTATCTGATCCCATGCAATATTCAGTGTTGCAGATCTTGTACCGATGTCATCGATGCTAATGGTCATAGTCTCTAAAGGTGATGACAAGGATATTACATTCGATTTTAATCTGCATACTACCTTAGCTTCATCCCAAGTACCTGGAGTACCCCAATTGCTGGTTTCATTATAAAATATGAGCTCCCAACTTTGCTCACTTGGTATAGCAAACAAGGCGTATGTCCCTTTGAATAGCGTATCAGAGCCAAAATAAAGATCACTAGAAATATCAATCGTTGAGTTTTTATTGGCACCTAAACGCCATACTTTGTTATATGGTACAACATTTCCAAATACAACACGGTCTCTTTTAGATGGTCGAGAATAGTCGACAGCTACATCAGTCAATCCAACTGTTTGCGTGAATTTACATCTTGGACTAAGTTCAGGTGTTTCAACCTGAGTATAGGAAGTTGTAGCGAGCACAATAAAAGAATAAACAGAAATAATGGATTTCCAATTTAGCAACATAGATGAATTCATTTTTAGATTTTTAAAAAATTAGTAGTGTAAATGTAAGACCTATCGAATAGATATTAACAATCTAGTATGGTAAAAATTATTTTCATTGATTTTATTCGACCTCGAAATCTTTAAATTTAAGTACTTAAGGACCATGCTATGGATGAACTTGGAGAAAATAGAGAGGAACTTGATGAGGAATTAGAGCGATTTATTACACTGCTTAATCAATTGCTTCCACATTACCATTCTCTTTTGAAAAAAGAGGAGCTAGATACGGATGAGAAAAACCGTCTCGGAGAGATTGAACATTACCTGATTGGTGTCAATTCCAAAATCATGGAAATCAAAGGTAAGCTAGAGCAAGATGTATTTGGACGTTCAATTGATAGGTACTACAAGCTGAAAGACTTGGCCTATGGTGGCGACCCGCATTCCAAATTAAAGCTTGAAAAAATACGCGATGAACTTACAGAGTCGCTCAAGGCCGGAGAGCTAATCAATTTTAATTAAAGACTTCCCTTTCAAGATTATACTAATTTTACAGCATGGAAACAGGTCGTAACTCACGAATCTTAATTATTGGCGGTGGAAGCTGGGCTACTGCGCTTATTAAAATTCTTAGCCAGAATGAAAATAACATATCCTGGTGGATGAGGGATGAAACTTCCATTGAGCACCTGAAACTGCATTCTCATAATCCGAAATACCTTCAATCTGCCGAATTCAATACGGAAAACATCACGATTTCTTCAAACCTCAGCGCACTAATAAAAGATGCACAAACAATCGTAATTGCGGTCCCTTCAGCATTTGTCCACGAGACTTTTAAAGATATAACGAATGCGGCATTACAGGGTAAAATTGTTTTCTCCGCACTGAAAGGAATGATCCCCGAAATGAATGTAATTCCAGCACGTTATCTGCATAAAAACTTTGGAATACCTTATTCTAAAATTGGTATAATTTGTGGCCCTTGTCATGCAGAAGAGGTTGCAATGGAGCGACTTTCTTATTTAACAGTAGCTTGTTCCGAATTAAACATAGCTAGTGAAATGGCGAAAAAATTAGAATGCAGGTACATTAGAGCTTCTGTATCTGACGACTTATTTGGCACCGAATTTTCTGCCATTCTAAAAAATGTATATGCCCTTGCTACCGGTATTTCAGCAGGTTTAGGTTATGGAGATAATTTTCAGGCGGTATTGATTTCGAATTCCATTCGGGAGATAGAAAGCTTTATAGATGCTTTACATCCGATACATAGAGATACTAAAACGAGTGCATATCTCGGTGACCTTTTAGTAACCGCCTATTCAAAATTCTCAAGAAATAGAACTTTTGGCTTCATGATCGGAAAAGGATATTCCGTAAAGGCAGCAAAACTTGAGATGAATATGGTAGCCGAGGGATATTATGCGGTAAAATCTCTACATTCCATAAAAAAGGAATTTAAGGTAGATATGCCCATATTAGAATTCGTGTATAGTGTTCTTTATGCAGGTAAATCTGCTAAAAAAGAGTTGAACTTCTTAACAGATAAATTAGATTAATGGAGCCAACGAACGATTCGATTCTCGTTTTTAAATTTGGAGGAGCATCTGTGAAAAGTGCTAATGCCATAAATAACGTCGTCGATATTCTAAAGCGCTATGACAATCGAAAAATAATCGTTGTTGTTTCTGCAATGGGGAAAACCACAAATAACCTAGAAAGCTTATTTGACGCCGCCATAAATCAAAATCAAGAACTTTTTACTTCTATCAAAGAGACGCTTTATGACTTCCATATTGAGATTATTAATAAACTTTTTTCGAACGGTAAATATGAAACCATCAAACATAAAATAGACCAGGTATTTGATGACATTAATACCTTTTACCGTAAGCCGAGTAATAAACCTAGAAGCCAGCGCTATGATTCCTTTATTTCCTTTGGAGAACACTTGTCCAGTACAATCCTTCAGTTCAAAATAAAACAAGACCTGAATAAAAGCACATGGTCAGATGCTAGAAAGTTGATCAAAACAGATGATCAATTTCAAAGGGCGAATGTAGATTGGTACGCATCTATCACATTAATTCAGGAGTACTGCCAAGCAGAACTAGATGCTAATAGGATTATTGTCACGCAAGGATTCATCTCTTCCAACGCTTTGGGAGAAACTACAACATTGGGTCGAGAGGGGTCAGACTATAGTGCGGGCATTTTCGCACATGCTTTAGATGCCGAATCAGTAACAATTTGGAAGGATGTACCAGGAATGCTGAATGCAGACCCCAAATTTTTCAAGGATACACAAAAGTTAGATCGAATATCATTCAGAGAAGCCATTGAACTCTCCTATTATGGTGCAAGTGTAATTCACCCTAAGACATTGAAACCTCTTCAAAACAAGAAGATCCCGCTTTATGTCAAGTCCTTTATGAATCCTAATGAAGAGGGAACGAAAATTGATGTTGATACATCCAATGACCACATGGTTCCATCCTTTATCTTCAAAAAAAATCAGGTGCTTTTTTCAATCACACCAAAGGACTTTTCTTTTTTAATTGAAGCGAACCTTAGTGACATATTCCTAAAACTTTCCATGGCCAAGGCAGAAATTAATATCATGCAAAACTCAGCATTGAGCTTCTCTTTTTTAGTAGACCACGATCCAAATAAAATCAAATCGATTATTGAACAGCTCAGCCCATCATATGAGGTAAAATACAATACAGATCTCGAATTGGTGACAGTTCGTCACTATGATCAAAAAACAAATGATTTTGTTTGTAAAGGAAAAAAAATATTGCTCCAACAAAGAACAAGAAGGACAGCACGGTTTGTTTTGGGCTGATAAAAATACCTTGTAATAGGTATATACGATTTTTATTTATAGACTTATCTTTATGGATTCTATGCAAACGAATTTAGCAGACTGCGCAGTTGGAGAAGAGATTGAAATACTTTCTATTTCAGACGACTTTATTGCAACAAAGCTCATTGAAATGGGATTAACAGAGAATTTAAAGACTAAAGTAGTTTTAATCGCACCTCTTGGAGATCCTATAGCAATTGATATTAAAGGATTTATACTTTCGATTAGAAAATCCATCGCGAAAAAAATATTAGTCAAAAAGGCCGATCAAAAATAAATTGTTACTCAAATGAAAATCGCCCTTTTAGGAAATCCAAATACTGGAAAAAGCTCCATCTTTAATCTGCTCACAGGATTGAGACAGCAAATAGGTAATTTCCCTGGTGTTACCGTTGAAAAAAAATCTGGTTATTTCACACATAATGAACAGCGCTTCGATATTGTTGACTTTCCTGGAACATACAGCCTTACTCCTCGCAGCTTAGACGAAGAGGTTGTTGCCAATATATTAGGAAAAGAGGATAGTAAAGATTTTCCCGACCTCATACTTGCGGTAGTAGATTCATCTCGTTTAGAAAATAATTTATTTCTATTTACCCAATTGTACGAATTACAATTGCCGACTGTTTTGGTCCTCAACATGTGGGATTTATCTCAGAAAAATGGAATTATCATAGATATCGAGGCATTGCAAAAACAATTCCCAGATACCACAATTGTTACCACAAACGCAAGGGTCGGTATTGGAAAAGAAAGAATTTTAGCGGCCATAAGTAAACCTAAAACGCGAAATGGAAATTTCTTCATAGAAGAAGCCCAAACTACCGGTAACGAACTGACAGAAAAGGAGAGAAGAAATAAAGCTAGAACCAGAAAAGATAAAATTGAATCACTTGTAAACCTAGTTCAAAGTAAACATGAAAAAAAGGAAAGTTCAAGATTAGACAAGTTCTTTGTGCATCCCGTAACAGGATACCTCTTTTTCTTAACCATTCTTATGGTTATGTTTCAATTTATTTTTTCTTTCGCTAGTTATCCGATGGATTTCATTGACGGTGCTTTTGGAACGCTTTCACATTGGTATTCAAGCAATATGCCTGAGGGGGTTCTAACGGATCTAATAAGTGAAGGGATTATTCCAGGAATTGGTGGTGTCGTCATATTTGTCCCCCAAATCGCATTGCTTTTTTTCTTCATTGGAATTCTTGAAGAAACAGGTTACCTATCAAGAGTCGTTTTTATTATGGATCGAATAATGAGACCACTGGGTCTCAATGGTAAAAGTGTTGTGCCATTGATGTCGAGCTTAGCGTGTGCCATACCAGGTGTGATGTCTGCAAGAACCATAGGTAACTGGAAAGAACGTCTCATTACAATACTAGTAGCACCTTTGATGAGTTGCAGCGCAAGAATACCTGTATATACATTATTGATTGCATTGGTCATTCCTGAGGGGTATATTTTTGGTTTTTTAAACATTCAAGGAATTGTTTTATTTGGCCTTTATCTAATGGGGATTATTGGTGCATTTGTTGTTGCTTTTATTCTAAAGCTAATCATCAAAAATAAATCAAAAGGATTCATGCTCCTCGAACTACCGTCCTTAAAACCTCCTCGTTGGGGAGACGTGTTTATTGGTGTTTTGGAAAAAATTAAAATATTTCTGTTTGATGCCGGAAAGATCATCATTGCAATATCAATTATTCTTTGGTTTTTGGCGAGTTATGGGCCAGGAGAAAAAATAAAAAACTCAAGGTTTTCTGTCATTTCTTCTCAAGCATATCAGGAGGCCTCTGAGGAAACGAAAGCGGATATGACCTCTTCCTCTAATCTAGAAAACTCCTACATAGGACATCTTGGTAAATTTATTGAACCAGCTATCAAACCTTTGGGTTACGATTGGAAAATCGGGATTTCCCTATTAACATCCTTTGCAGCTCGGGAGGTATTCGTAGGCTCATTGTCAACTATATATGCCGTTCAGGATGAAGGCGATGACCCCAAACGTTTATTAGAATCAATGAAAAACGAAAAACGCCCTGATGGGACACCCACCTATACGTTTGCTTCTGGGATGTCCTTAATGGTTTTCTATGTCTTCGCAATGCAGTGCATGTCAACAGTGGCTGTAGTAAAACGGGAAACACGTTCTTGGAAGTGGCCACTCATTCAGCTCTTATTTATGGGGGTTATGGCATATGCCTTTTCATGGATTACCTTTTTGTTTTTGCGTTAATAAAAAGTAACTTTAAACTATGGTTCAGGAGATATTTGTCGGCGTTTTCATTCTTGGAGCAATATCTTTTGCTGTGATGAAGATCATTCGACTCTTCAAAAAAAATGAATCATGCGATAGCTGTGCCTTTCACAAAGCCCAAAATAAAAATTAACGCCTAGTGTTAATGTTCTGTTAATTTTTTTTTCTAAAGAAGTCTTCTTTGTATTTTAGATGTATCAAAAAATATAAAATGAAAAAATTATTTATCCTTTCTATCCTATTCATCGGCGCCTTAGCTATGAATGTAAATGCACAAGCTGAGGTTCAAAGCGGTGCAAAAATCGAATTTACCAAAGAAGTACATGACTACGGTAAAATCAAATACAACGGCGATCCTTACTGTGTGTTTGAGTTCAAAAACACAGGCGATCAACCTTTGATTATTTCAAACTCAAAAGGATCTTGTGGATGCACTGTTCCAACATGGCCAAAAGAGCCCATTGCTCCAGGTGCGACAGGCTCAATCAAAGTAAAATACGATACCAAAAGACCAGGTCCAATCAACAAGAGTGTGACAATTACCTCTAACGCAGTGAATTCGGCGACTAAGGTTCTACGAATCAAAGGAGAGGTTGGTCAAGCACCGAAAAGCGGCGCTCCTGTAAATAGCTCAGGTGCTCCTGCAAAAATGTAATTTGAAGAATACTTTTCTTATACTAATATTATTGAAAACCGCCATTGTTTTTGGACAATCGGCGGTTTTTTCTGTGAAATACAAAACGATAAAATTCCCTCCGACTCAGGAAGGCGAAGTCCTCAAGTTTAGCTATGAGGTTAAAAATACTGGGAAAGCCCCATTAGAGATTTATTCCGCTGAAACAGAATGCTCATGTACGGAAGTAATCCTTCCTACAGATCAAATTCTTCCTGGTCATTTTGGAATTATTAAAGTTACTTTTGATTCAAAAGGAAAATACTATTCACAGAATAGACTAATTTATTTAAATACCAATAGTAGACGAAAAAAGGAGCTAATTCGTTTCAAGGTATTTGTGGAACCCTCTCCAGATCGTGAACTTGAAAAAGATCCTTAATCTTGCTTAAATACCTTTACAATCTTATTTTCATTTGGTGTAGAGAAATGAAGGAGATATGAACCAGTGCTAAGACCGGGTATATTCAAATCAAAAATCCATCCATTTAGCGTTTCTATTGGAGTCATTTCCATAGGAACTACTTTGCCATTCAAATCCTCTATGTAAAGATTAAAATCATCAGGTAGATAACCATCAACCCTCAGTCTCATGGCATCATAAAAGGGATTTGGAAAGGCCTCTAAATGAATTTTATTTTGAAGCTCAGCGCCACAAATCGCATCACTAATTAATGAAACAAATTCATCAGGTGCTACTACCCTTACGCCTTCATCTAACAAAGAATTCACATACAAAAGGCTGTCCACAGAATTAGACCAAGCATGCACAGCAACCAATGTATATCCTTCAACGGAATATGGATCTCTTACTGCATTATTTAATTTTTGTGCCAAACTCTCACCTGTCTCAAAACCACCCCAAAGATTATATTTTGCAGAAACAACTGGCTTCAAACCATAGCAGTCCATACTTCCTTTCATTCTGCTATAATTGGAATAATCATAATAAAATAAACCATCAACCTGTTCTTGCTTGAGGTATTCTTTTAGCTCTGGCTGATAAACAGAATCATTGTATGCATTACCTAGAATATTAACGATACTCAGGTCAGACTTCTCTAGGTATCCGTTCATTAATGAGCATGATGCCTCTAGCTCAGGAAACAATTCAGGGAAATGATAGGTATGCCCTGAAGGACCAGCAACAAAATAATCTTTACCTAAATCTGTTGAGGCAGCCATAGAATATATTTTAGCCATGACGGTGGGTGCAATCTCAGAAAGAGATGGAGGGATCGTCCATCCAATATCCATTAAACCTCTATTTTCTGAACCAAACCAGCGACTGTCTTCAGCGAACAAATTGAGCATCCATTGAATATTATCACCATCTGACATTAAAAAACAAACCGTATGCGTGTTTTCTTCAATTGCAGGTTCTTCATCGCTAACATGCTGTTCCGTTTGTGCATTAAAATTAGTGAGAGTAGAAATATTAAAGCCCCAATCAGCAGGATGCACGCCAATTGAATATTCAGAAGCTTTTGCAACTGTTTGATACTCATCATCACCCCATCCAAAAAGAACAGAATTAGGATGCATATGCCCGAAAGCATTTTCAGTTGTAGAACTATGAATATCATCATAGAAATGTAATGCATTGGAGAGTATCGAATAATCACCCAGAAACAAACATTTATCCTCTCTTTGATATGTGATAATCTGCTTATTCATCAAGGAACTATAATTATCAAGAACCCACTGCTCGTCTTTATCACGGACATCTAAAATTTGAATATACCCTCTGCTCTCGATTAAAGCTTGCAGTTCTGGTGTTACAGCCAAGGCATTCAATGGCCCACACAAGGAATTGGCAACATTGCTTGAATTATCGTCTATATTGCATAATATATAGCCTTCAATATTTCCCGGAACAAGAGAGAGTAGAGTATCAATATTACCATCCATTTCATCGGAAACATAAACTCCATAAATTGTCTCTATGTCATCAATCCATATTGAGCTACCACTTCCTTTATCCCGATATATTTTTGGCTCTGTTTTGGCACATAGGCCTTGAATACTTTGTAAAAGTAAAAGCTCTGAATGGGTAAATGAATCATCCGTAAATACATATAGCGTATCTGGCTGAGAACTCGACGGGTAGGGACTGTTTTCAATTCTATCAATTATTGATTGACTGAAACAGCTCCATCCAAACTGAAATATCAATAAAAGTAAAACCGAAGGCTTCATCAAACTCAAATTTTCAAATCTCAAAAATATTTATACTCAGTGCATATGTATTTGATACTGAATAGTATTACGTTTTATTTGGCGTAATTTACAGACCTCTTCTCGCGAATAACCGTTATTCTAACCTGACCAGGATACGTCATCTCAGTTTGAATTTTCTCAGAAATCTGAAAGGACAATTCTTCTGATCTCTTATCTGAAACCTTTTCTGACTCAACCATCACCCTTAATTCACGACCCGCCTGAATGGCATATGCACTTGCAACACCATCAAAGGACATGGCCATAGATTCTAATTCTTTAATCCGCTTTATATAAGCTTCAACGATTTCTCTCCGGGCTCCTGGTCGCGCACCTGACACTGCGTCACATACCTGAACAATAGGAGAAATAAGTGTCGTCATTTCTATCTCATCGTGATGGGCACCAATGGCATTTAAGACATCTGGTTTCTCACCATATTTTTCAGCAAGCTTCATTCCTAATATCGCGTGAGGTAATTCAGGTTCATCTTCGGGAACTTTTCCTATATCGTGTAAAAGCCCTGCTCGCTTAGCTATTTTTGGGTTTAAACCTAACTCAGAAGCCATCGTAGCACATAAATTCGCAACTTCTCTTGAGTGCTTCAAAAGATTTTGGCCATATGAAGATCTATACTTCATACGACCTACCATTTTCATTAGCGCCGGGTGTAAGCCATGAATACCAAGATCAATACATGTTCTTTTTCCAGTTTCAGCTATTTCCTCATCAAGCTGTTTACCGGTCTTGGAAACAATCTCTTCAATGCGCGCAGGGTGGATTCTTCCATCCGTGACGAGTTGATGCAGGGCCAAACGTGCAATCTCTCTTCGCACTGGATCAAAACAATAAAGCATAATGGCTTCAGGGGTATCGTCAACAATGATTTCTACACCAGTTGCTGCCTCCAAAGCACGTATATTTCGACCTTCACGACCAATGATACGACCCTTAATTTCGTCAGAATCAATATTAAAAACAGATACCGCATTTTCAATGGCTTGTTCCGTAGCAACGCGCTGTATAGATTGGATGACAATTTTTCGTGCCTCTTTATTGGCATTTAGCTTAGCTTCCTCAGTAATTTCTTTAATTTGAGCCATCGCTCCAGTCTTAGCCTCGTCAACTAGCGCAGTCATGAGAGACTCTTTTGCATCCTCTGCCGACATGCCACTTATTTTAGACAATTCCTGAACTCTTTTCTCTTGCGTCTTATCTAGCTCTTTCATTCTGATTTCAATACCTTTATATTTGACATCATAATCAGATTTTATTTTTTCAATCTCCTTTTCTTTGCGTTGCAGATCAGACAACTTATGTTCTAATTTATTTTCTTTCGCTTTTGCTCTATCTTCAGTTGATTGCATGCGTCTTTCTCGTTCTTTGACTTTTGCCTCATGCTCCTGCTTTAGCTTCAAAAACCTTTCTTTTGCCTGAAAAATTTTATCCTTTTTAATGGACTCTGCTTTGGATTCTGCATCGCTGATAATTCTTTCAGCTTTACTTTTTAAGAGCATTTTTTGTACGAATAAGCCTAACAAAACACCTAATGCAAGGCCGCTAACAATATATACTATTTCCATTTCTACACAATTAAAGTTAATAATCGTGTTACCCTACACTAAGTTTTGCTATTGGCTTCATCAAGCTGATTCGAAAGAGTTTGGAGGGCCTGGTCTATAGGTCCTAAATCTTGAGCAGTATTAGACGATGATTTCTGGTTTGAATCTTTCTTTATAATCAATTGAAGGGCTGTCATTGCAATTAAATCCTGAGGATCTTTCACAGCATAATTCTTTTTTAAGTGTTCAATAGCCGAATTGATATTTTCCACTGCAGACAATACACCTTGCTTTTCTCTTTCATTAATAGTCAAGGGGTAGCTTCTACCTGCTATATTTACTTTTAAGGATATCTTAGCCATGGTTAATTTTTAAGCTCTTCTATACAGATTTCAATTTCTTTTACTAGTGCATCTATCTCCTTGTTCTTTTCCTCTAAGTTTTTGGAGCTAGACTCGGTAACATGTTTTTTTGTAGCTATAATTGATGATTCTATATCTTGGCGATGCTTATTGCTTAAATTCGTTAGCTCATCCTCCTTTGTTCGAAGTTGTTTTGCAAGGTTTTCATTCTCGATTTTAAGCGCCGATAGGGCTTGAACAAGCACGCTAACTTTTTCTGAAATCTCAGAAATACGATTTTGAATTTGGTCAACCATTTCAGACTACTTTTATACAAAGTTAAGATAGTAACTAAATTTTAGCAGACAAAATACATTTATTTTCAAAAAAGTAGCTACGTTGATTATTTAAGTATTAATTCCAAATTGTTTCAAATAGAGCGGTTTGCAAGAAGTAATATTGTCAAAGGTTTGATTTAGATACCTTAATAAGGCAAGCTCAGTTTGACCAGAAGCACTTATTTTTATGGATGGATCAAAGATCGCTTTTCTATTTTTCCAGAGGGTTTGAAGCTTCTGAGCACCGTCACCAAAATAGACAAAAGGTTCATCATCCAGAAAGGTGTCTTCTTCAATCACTACAGCTCGAAGCTCTTGAACTACTGAACCTTCCGAATTACTAGTTTTTGTATATACTTCCATTCTTCTGGCATCAAGCATACCGCAAATAACACGATCAGGATGTTTCATGTGGCCTTGTGCCAATAAACAATCCAAAGTTGGAATACAAATTATAGGAATATCTAGACCGAAGCATAATCCTTTTGCCGTAGATAAACCTATTCTCAATCCGGTGTATGAACCAGGACCAACAGAAACTGAAATTGCATTTAAATCTGTTTCTTTCATGTTAGCCATTTTCAAGACCTCCAAAATAAACAAGGTCAGGGATTCTCCATGTATGTAGTTATCAGGATCTTTATCAATTAACGCCAATAAGGAGCCTCCTTTAGAAACGGCAACAGAGCATACCTTTGTAGCAGTTTCAATATGTAAAATAACAGGCTGCATTATTCAGGAATTTCAAACTTAAATCCAACTCCATGTAGATTTGAAATCAAGATTCTTGGGTCTTCCGAAAAATATTTCCTGAGCTTAGTTATAAAAACATCAAGACTTCTGCCAACAAAATAGTCATCTTGACCCCAAACACCCTTTAAAATAATTTCACGAGAAATAACCTGATTTTTATACTTGTACAATAAACGTAATATTTGTGCTTCCTTTTTTGTAAGTGATTTTTCCTTGCCCGAAATACTTAAAATCTGATTGTCTTTGTCATAGCTATACAAACCAATGTTGTATACTTTTTCATCTTCTATTTTAGCCACTTGCACTCTTCTAAGCAGTGCCTTTACCCTAAGTTGAAATTCCTGTATGCTAAATGGTTTTGTAAGATAATCATCCCCTCCAGCCTCAAAACCAGCTATCTTATCTTCGGTCATCGACTTTGCAGTAAGAAACAGAATAGGAACCGAAGCATTTACTTTTCTAATGTCTTTAGCCAAAGAAAATCCATCAAGTACAGGGAGCATGACATCTAAAATGCACAAATCAAATGCAGCATCGTTGAATTTAACTAAGCCTTCGGCACCATCCTCAGCACAAATCACATCATAATCTAAGGACTTTAAGTGATCAGTAATCACGAGCCCTAAATTTACATCATCCTCTACCAGTAAAATCTTGATATTCATAAAAACGAAGGTAAAAAAAAAAAGAGCTCATTTTCAGAGCTCTTCTACTAAATCAACCTAACCTACCGTACCCTAAATATAAAACTTTATCTAAGTGATTTGGCAGAACATAAATTTGATTTATACACATGTTTTGCACAATTTTTAATTTCATATAATATCTTTACCGTATGAATCAAAAATCTATTCTTATCGTCGATGATGAAGAAGACATAAGGGATCTTCTTTCCTACAATCTAAAAAAAGCTGGTTTTAATGTGGATGTTGCTAGTAATGGGAAAGATTGTCTGTCAAAGCTTAAAAGCAATAAACCCAATTTAATATTGCTTGATGTAATGATGCCTGAAATGGATGGTTTAGAGCTATGTGAAAAGATTAAGTCAGAAAGTAGAAACGCAGATATTCTAATTTGCTTTTTAACCGCTAGAGGAGAAGATTATAGTCAAATTGCAGCACTCGAAGCCGGAGGTGATGACTATGTAACAAAACCAATTAAACCTAAAGTTCTATTGAGCCGCATCAATGCAATTCTACGCAGGACAGAGGCTAAAGTGATTCCACCTGTTAATGGACTCCAAATTGATTATGAAAAATACATCGTTTATAATAATGGAGAAGAGATTCTTTTGCCCAAAAAAGAGTTTGAATTACTTTCCCTATTAATGTCTAAACCCGATCATGTTTTTAGACGCAATGAGATTCTGAATTCTGTATGGGGAACTGATATAGTAGTTGGTGATCGAACTATTGATGTGCATATTAGAAAGCTGAGAAGAAAACTTGGTGATGTTTACATATCTACAATTAAGGGTGTAGGTTATAAATATAACTCATAGGAATAGGATCAAAAAAAACACTACCCGAGAGCAGTGTTTTTAGTGATTGAGTTAAAAGTCTTAGTGTAATCTAGACGTAACTCATTTTCTTAAAGTTGCATC
>MDSY01118936.1_pt1 | contig 29320 bp, 20 predicted proteins | sample 811131 | NCBI WGS metagenome assembly MDSY01 (sample SAMN05326643, study PRJNA326480) | marine metagenome | isolation source: seawater | place: Atlantic Ocean: South West | collected 2010 | reverse complement strand
TTTATTTTGAAGATTATTTAGAAACTAATAAAAAAAATAAATTTACTAAAAAAATAAATCCCTTTCAGGATAGGATCTACTTACTCTTTTTTTTATTTTTTTCATTGATTCTCATTTTTAGTATAAAAATTATTCATATTTCACTCTCCACAAAAGAAGCATTTAATCAAAGAAATACATCTTCAGAGTTTACTCTACTAAGAAGAGATGTTGTGGACAGAAATGGAACTTTAATATCAAGAAACGTTCAATCATATGATGTTGCCATTAATCCTGGTCTAATAAAAGATAAAAATAATTTTTTAATAAAAATAAGATTAAATTTTCCAGATTTACCATTTGATGAAATTGAAAAAAAATTAGATAAAAATAAATGGTTTTATTTAAAAAGAAGAGTAGATCAAAATGAAAGAGAGAAGCTATGGGCTTTCGGAGAAAAAGGAATCATTTTTAAACCCATTCAAGCAAGAATGTACACACATGGGAACTTATTTAGTCATATTATCGGTCAAGTTGATTATGATAATTATGGTGTTTCAGGAATAGAAAAATACTTTGACAAAGAGTTAAAAAATAAAAAATTATCACATAAGCCCCTAGTGCTAACTTTAGATAGCAACATTCAACATATAATAAACAAAGAATTAAATGAAGCCATGGCAACTTTTAAGGCTACAGGCGGTGGCGCTTTGCTAATGGATGTGGAGAGCGGTGATATACTATCTTTAGTTTCATTACCGAATTTTGATATTAATAAAAGAGAAAAAATTATAGATAAAAAATATATAAATAAAATAACCAAAGGTGTTTATGAGCTTGGTTCTGTTTTTAAAACTTTTACAATTGCACTAGCGCTCGAAAATAATTTAGTGACACCCGAAACTATTATTAAGAATATACCAAGAAAAATTAGATGTTCTATTCATGAAATTTCAGATATTAAACAATTTCCAAAAAATTTGTCAGTGGAAGAAATTTTAATAAGATCATCTAATGTTGGTTCAGTACTTATAGCTAGAAAGATAGGTGAAGAAAAATATAAGCAATTTATTGAAAGCACAAAATTATTGAAAAGTCCAAACATAGAAATAGAGGAGGTTGGTGTACCACATGATTTTAATTGGAATAAATGCAAATTAGAAACAATATCATTTGGTCATGGCATCACAACAACACCTTTGCAAGTAGCCTCAGTCTACGCATCAATAGCTAATGGAGGAACATTAGTTATACCTAGTTTAATTAAAGAAAGAAAAATTAATAAGCATAAAAAATTAATATCAAATGAAACAAGCAAAACAATTAACGGTATATTAAGAAAAGTAGTTAATAGTAAAAAAGGTACAGCTAGCTTAGCTGATATAAACGGTTATTATGTTGGAGGTAAAACCGGTACATCAGAAAATTATGGAGCAGGAAAAGATGATGTGAATACATTTATTTAAATATTCCCATCAAATAAACCCAACTATGCCTTACTAGTCATGCTTGAAAATCCTCAAATTAATAAAGATTTAATTTACGATTATAGAGGAGTTAAAACTAAAGCACCGCGTAATACTTCTGGTTGGAACTCAGTGTACGTAACAGGCAAAATAATAGAGAAAATTGGACCAATTTTAGCCATAAATAACGAAGAGTTTAACAATAAATATGTTGCTAAAAAATTTAATAAATAATCTTCCTGAAGAGAAAAAAAAAATTGAAATCAAAGGATTATCAATTAACAGTAAAGAAGTTAAAAAAGGATTTATTTTTTTTGCTATTAAAGGAAATAAAAGCAATGGCGAAAAATTTATAAATGAAGCTATTATTAAAGGCGCATCTGTAATTGTATGTTCCGATAACTGTAAATATAAAAGTCAAAAAACTTTAATTATTAAAAAGTCAAATATTAGAAATTTTGTAAGCGAGGTCGCATCTAAGTTTTATAAATTAAAACCAAAAAATATAATCGCAGTTACAGGAACAAATGGTAAAACGTCAGTGGCTGATTTATTTTATCAAATATTAACTACAAATAATATTTCAGCAGCATCAATAGGAACTTTAGGAGTTAAGTATAAAAATAAAACTATACAAACTGGCCTTACTTCACCAGATACAATTTCAATTCATAAATACTTACAAATTTTAAAAAAAAATAAAATTGACAATGTTATTATTGAAGCATCTAGTCACGGTTTAAATCAAAATAGACTTCATCATCTCAATTTTAAAGCAGCAATCTTTACTAATTTCAGCCAAGACCATCTAGATTATCATAAAACAATGAAAAAATATTTAAATGCAAAATTAATCTTATTCAAAAAAATTTTATCTTATAAAAAAAGTATTATTTTGGATAAAGATATTGACCAATTTACAACTTTTAAAAATATTTCAAAGAAAAGAAAATTAAACTTAATTAAAATTGATAAAACCATGAAAAAAGTAGAAAATATTTTTGGGGAGAAATATAATGTATTTCAAAAAAAAAATTTATCTATGGCTATAATAGCCGCAAAAATATGTAGTTTAGATTATAAAAAAATTTATCAATCATTAAAAAAAATTAATGACGTGAGTGGAAGATTAGAGTTAGTGAGACACTTGCCAAATAATATTAAGGTTTTTATTGATTATGCACATACTCCAGATGCATTATTAAAAGTTCTAGAGTCACTAAAAAATACTTATGGAAAAAATATTTCTTTAGTTTTTGGCTGTGGTGGCGATAGAGATAAAAAAAAAAGACCTCTTATGGCCAGGATTGCAAATAATAATTGTAAAAAAATTTATATTACAGATGATAATCCAAGAAATGAAAATCCCGAAAAAATTAGAAAAGAAATAATAAAAAATATTAGTAAAAAAAAATATTTTAATATTAGCAATAGATCTCTTGCTATTAAAAAAGCTGTTTTGAACGCAGAACCAAATGAAATAATACTTGTTGCTGGAAAAGGTCATGAAGTACAACAGGTTTATAGAAATAAGATTTTTTCTATTTCAGATAAATCAATAATAAAAAAAATTAAAATGGGTAAAAAATTATTATCAAAAAATAAACAAAACTATTCTATTAATAAATTTATTTTAAAAAAAATTAAAGCAAAAATTAAAATAGGAAATTTTGACGGCCTTGCGATTGACTCGAGAATGGTTAAAAAGAATAATTTATTTTTAACTATTAAAGGAAAAAATAATGATGGAATTAAATTTATTTCTAGCGCTCTTAAGAAAGGTGCAAAATATATTGTCTCTTCAAAAGTAATTAAAAAATATAAGAAAAAAACTATTAAAGTTGAAAATGAAGTTCAGTTTTTAAAAAAATTCGCTGAGCTAAAAAGAGCTTATTCATTAGCTAAAATTATAGCAATTACAGGTAGTGCGGGAAAGACTTCATTAAAAAATTTGACTAAAGATTTACTACAAAATTTTGGAAAAACCTGTTCATCGCCTAAATCTTTTAATAACCATTTTGGCGTGCCAATAAGTTTATCGAATTTAAATAATAATGACAAATATGGTGTTTTTGAAATTGGAATGAGTAAAGCGGGAGAAATTAACAATCTTTCAAAATTAATTCAACCACACATTGGAGTAATTACAAATATAGGTGATGCACATATAGAAAACTTTAAAAGCATTGAAGAATTAGCTAAAGCCAAAGGAGAAATTATAGACAACATTAATAAAAATGGAACAATCATATTAAATCGTGATGACAAATTTTTTAATTATCTAGAAAAAAGAGCAAAGTTAAGAAAAATAAAAATAGTTACTTTTGGAAAAAATAAAAAATCTGACGTTTATCCTCTTAAAACTTTAAAGAATAACAATTTTATTAGAATGATTGTAAAAGTAAAGAGTCAGAATGTAGACTTAACAATTAAAGATATAAATATATATAATGTATTAGCTTCCTTAGCAGTCCTAAAAGAACTAAATCTTAATTTAACCAAAATTGTTAAAAATTTTAAGAATTACGAACCAACCGAAGGCAGAGGAAAGGTACACAATATAAAAAGATATAATAAAAAATTTAAATTGATTGATGAAAGTTATAACGCCAACCCATTATCAGTAAAAAATGCAATTAATAAATTTAATTCTATAAAAAAGAAAAAATTAAAAAAATATTTAATATTAGGAGATATGCTTGAATTAGGAGTTAATTCCAAAATGTATCATAGAGATTTATCTAAAGTTATTAACAGTTCAGATATAGATAAAGTGTTTATAAAAGGAAAAAAAACTATGTTCACTTATAAAAATCTAAATAAAAATAAACGAGGTAATATTTTTCAAAATGATGATGATATAGATCTTACCTTAAAGAACGTTATATGTAACAACGATTATCTTATGGTAAAAGGCTCCAACGCAACAGGATTGAATATTTTAAGTAAAAAAATGATTAAAGGATTTTAAATGTTATTTAATTTGTTAACTTCCCTAATAGACCAATATTCATTTTTAAATGTATTCAAATATTTAACATTTCGAACAGGTTTGTCTGTGATGACGTCTCTTATTATTGTCTTTGTTATTGGCGGTCCCTTAATAAAAATTTTTTCAGAAAAAATGATAACTGGTCCAATTAGGCAAGATGGTCCAATAGATCACATTATAAAAAAAACAGGCACTCCAACTATGGGGGGTGTAATTATTATAATTGGAATTATTTCAAGCACTCTTTTGTGGGCTGACTTGACCAATATTTATGTTTGGACTTTGATATTTGTTTCATTAAGCCTAGGAGGATTGGGGCTATTAGATGATATGCTAAAAATTAAATTAAAAAATTCACAAGGACTTAAATCAAAATATAAATTTATTGGTCAATTTATAATAAGCGCTTTAGCATTATTTATCTTAATAAAATTTTCTGATCATAATTTCTTGTTTGATCTATACTTTCCTTTTTTTAAAAACTTTGTTTGGAACATGGGACTCTTTTTTATTCCATTTGGTTTATTTGTAATTATAGGATCCTCAAATGCAGTTAACTTAACAGACGGTCTAGATGGTTTGGCAACGGTGCCAGTAATGTTGGTTGCGCTTTCATTTACAATGATTTCATATATTGTTGGAAATACAATTTTTTCTGAATATCTTCAAATTCAATATATTCCAGATGTTGGTGAGCTTTCAATTTTTTGCGGTTCAATTGTTGGTGCGTGTTTAGGATTTCTTTGGTACAACGCTCCGCCAGCTAAAATTTTTATGGGAGATACAGGCTCACTATCTTTAGGGGGTTCATTAGCTGCAATTGCAATAATTGTTAAACATGAAATTGTCCTTGCAATTATCGGAGGGTTATTTGTATTAGAAACAGCCTCAGTTATTATACAAGTTGTTTCATTTAAGCTAACTGGAAAAAGAATTTTTAAGATGGCACCCATCCATCATCATTTTGAGAAAAAGGGTTGGGCTGAGTCAACAATAGTAATTCGTTTTTGGATCATAGCTATTATTTTAGCTTTAGTTGGACTGGCGACACTAAAATTACGTTAAAGAATGATTTCTTTTTCAAAGCTTAAAGAACTTTCATTTCTTGTTTATGGCTTAGGTTCATCCGGTCAATCCGTTGTAAAATTTTTTAAAAAAAAAGGTATTAAAAACTTTAAAGTTTGGGATGATAAAAATAAAAAATTATTTAAAAATAAAAGAGCTTCAAATTTAAATAATGTTTTAAGCCAAGTTGACTACATAATTTTAAGTCCTGGAATAAGCCTCAAAACATTAAAAGTTGAAAATAAATTAAATAAATTTAGACAAAAAATAATTACGGATATAGACTTACTTTATTTAACTAACAAAATTTTTAAAAGTATTGTAGTGACAGGCACAAATGGTAAATCAACAACCTGTAAATTAATCAGCCATTTACTTAAAAAAAATGAATTAAAAGTGTTGTTAGGTGGTAATATTGGAACTCCTGTTCTCGACTTGAAGATAAAAAAAAATACCTATGTTGTTATTGAAGCTTCATCTTTTCAACTTTCTCACTCTAAGTTTATCTCTCCGGACTATGCTTTTCTATTAAATATTTCTAACGATCATTTAGATTGGCATAGAAACATGCGGGATTATATTAATTCAAAATTCAAAGTATTTAATCTTCAAAAAAAAAATCAGTTTGCCATAATCAACAGTAAGTTTAAAAAAGTTTTTAAAAAAAGGAATTTTTCAAGTAGATTAATAATTCCAAATATTAAAAATTATAAGAAAATTAAACATAAAATTAAAAATTTTTATTTAGAATCTAATATAAATGACGAAAACATGAGTTATGTTTACATCTTCTCAAAATTATTAAAAATAAGTGAAAAAGCTTTTATTAAAACAATGAACTCATTTGTTGGACTGCCACACAGGTATGAAATTTTTTTTAAAAAAAAGAATATAACCTTTATAAATGACTCAAAGGCCACAACTTTTGAAGCAACTAAACAAGCGTTATCCAGTAGTAAAAATATTTATTGGATACTTGGTGGTCTACCAAAAAAAAATGATAAAATTATTTTAAAAGATATCAATGATAACATAATTAAGGCTTATCTAATTGGAAAAAATACTAATTTTTTTAGAAAACAGGTTAAAAATAAAATAGATTTTTCAGTTTCAAATAATCTACAAAATTCAATAATAAAAATTATAAAAGACATCAAATTATCTAATAAAAAAAAAAATACAATTTTATTAAGCCCAGCTGCCGCCTCATATGATCAGTTTTTAAATTTTGAAAAAAGAGGAAATGAATTTAAGAAATGGAGTAAATTTTATGCAAGAAAATATATTTAAATATAAACTTATAAGTTATTGGAGAAATATAGATAAAAAAATTTTTTTAAGTTTTTTAGTTCTTTTCTTTCTTGGTTTATTTTTTTCATTTTCTTCGACGTCAACACTGGCAGGAGAAAGACTAAATAAAGATTATTATTTTTTTTTTTCTAAGCATTTAACTTTTACTATATTAGCTTTATCAATAATGATTGGTATTTCATCCATTGAAACGTCTTTATTGAAAAAAATGGTCATACCGTTGTTTATAATTTCTTTTATTTTTTTAGCGCTGGTTCCAATAATTGGTGTGGAGGTAAAAGGAGCAAAGAGATGGCTTGATTTATATTTTTTTAGATTACAGCCTATCGAACTACTAAAACCATTCTTTATTTTAACAACTGTAAAAATCTTAACTTTAAATAAATTTTATAATTCACAAATAAAATATCTTTTTAGTTTTTTACTCTTATCCTCAGTATTAATTTTATTAATTGATCAGCCGGATTTAGGACAGTCGATATTATTAATAGGAAGTTGGATTGCTACTGTATTTATCTCAGGAGTAAGCCTGTTATTTATTTTTGGTTTTTTTTCGATCTTTTTAATTTTATTTAGCATTTTACTAATTTTATTGCCCGAAAAATTTGGATATATTATAAATCGTTTAATTACTTTTTTTGATCCCAGTCAGGGTGACAAGTTTCAATCTTCATCAGCTTTAGATGCAATAAAACAGGGTGGTCTTACAGGCCAGGGAATGGGAGAAGGAATATTAAAAGATAGAGTGCCTGAGATGCACACAGATTATATCATTGCTATAGTATCAGAAGAATATGGATCAGCAGCCTCGATAATGATAATATTAATTTTTCTCTATATTTCTTTTAGAATAATTAAAAATTGTATTAATCAGGAAGATCAATTTATTAAAATTTCTCTTTGTGGCTTATCAGCTTTACTTATTTTTCAAACATTTATACACGCTGGAGTGAATACTAGCTTAATACCTACTACAGGAATGACTTTACCATTTTTAAGTTATGGTGGATCTTCTTTAATAGGCAGTGCAATTTTAGCTGGAGTAATTTTAAACTATACAAAAAATAAATTTTATTTAGATGACTAAAAAAATTAAAATATTAATAGCAACAGGAGGAACAGGAGGTCATGTATTTCCCGCCTATAGTCTAGCCAATCATTTTGTTAAAAAAAATTATAACGTAGAATTAATTACTGACACAAGAGGTTATAAGCTTTTGCAAAATTATAAAGAATTAAGATTAATAGAAATACCATCGTCACCTTTAATAAAAAAAAATATTTTTACTATTTTATTTTCTTTATTTATAATTTCATATTCTATTTTAAGATCTTTATTTTTTTTAATGTTAAATAGACCTAAAATAATTTTTGGAATGGGAGGGTATTCATCTTTTCCTGTGTGCATTGCCGCTTCAGTTTTAAAAATTAAATTTATTATTTATGAAAATAATTTGATTATCGGAAAAGCAAATAAATATTTATTACCTCTCGCAAAAAAGATATTTGTTTCATATAAAGAACTAGAAGGTGTTCCAAAAAAATATGATTATAAAGTTTGTGAAATTGGTAATTTATTAAGAAAAGAAATAATTAACTTCAATAAGGAAAAAAAAGAAAATGATAACTTAAATCTAATAAAAATTTTGGTTCTGGGAGGAAGTCAAGCTGCTAAAGTTTTTGCAGAAAAACTCCCGCATATTTTCAAAAAATGCAAAGATGCTGAAATACCATTAAAAGTTTACCAACAATGTATGAAAAATCAAAATGAACAATTATCCATACTGTATAAAAATTTAAATATAGATTACGAAATATTTAATTTTAGCAGTAACATTACTGACTATTTTTCTAAAGTAAATTTAGCGATAACGCGTTCAGGTGCCTCAATGTTGGGCGAACTAATTAATGCTAACATTCCTTTTATTTCCGTTCCTCTTCCAACTTCAGCTGACAATCATCAACTAAAAAATGCGCTTTTTTATGAAAAAAAAAACTTTAGTTATTTAATTGAAGAAAAAGATTTAAATAATGAATTATTCAATTTAATTAAATCACTTTATGAAGATAAATCTTTAATTAAAAAAATTAAGATGAATCAAAGACAATATTCTGACAAATATGTTTTTCAAAATATCAACTTACAATTAGAAAAAATTATTGATGAAAAAAATTAATTTAGGGCAAAAAGAGCTAATACACTTTGTTGGTATCGGGGGTATAGGTATGAGCGGGTTAGCGCAAATAATGAAAAATATGGGATTTAAGATTCAAGGAAGTGACCAAAATAAAAACAAAAATACTATGAATTGTTCAAAATTGAAAATTAAAACATTTATTGGTCATTCGAAAAATAACGTTAAAAATGCAACTATACTAGTAAAGTCAACTGCAATAAAAAATAATAATATAGAAATAAAGTATGCTAAAAAAAACAAGATACCTATTTACTCTAGAGCTGAGGTTTTAGCAGATGTTGTGTCACTAAAAAAAAATATAATAATAACAGGGTCACATGGCAAAACTACCACAACATCGTTGGTAGCTAAAATTCTATCTGATCAAAAGCTAGATCCAACTATTATTAACGGTGGTGTAATTAATTCTTTAAATAGTAACGCAAAGTTAGGAAAAGGAGATTGGGCAATTTTAGAAGCAGATGAGTCTGATGGCAGTTTTTTAAAATTACCAATAAATTATTCGATAGTAACCAATATTGATTATGAACATGTAGATTTTTATAAAAATTTTAAAAATTTAGAAAATTCTTTTATAGAATTTATTAATAAAACACCTCCAACAGGAAAATCTATAATTTGTATAGATAACAAAAATATAAAAAATATATATTCACAGATAAAAAATAAAAACATTTTGACATATGGTGAAAGTAAAAATGCTGACTATCAGATAACTAATATTAAATATAATATCGATAATTCAGTTTTTGATTTAAATTTTAAAGATATAAAAAAAAAGAAAAAAACGATAAAAAATATAATTGTAAAACTACTTGGAAAGCACAATATATTAAATGCAGCTGCAGCTTTTACTGTTTGCTTAAATTTAGGTGTTGATCACAATATATTAAAAAAATCATTAAAAAATTTTTCTGGAGTTCAAAGAAGAATGACTAAAGTGTTATCTAAAAATAAAAATGATTTTTATGATGATTATGCACATCATCCAACTGAAATAACTTCAATATTAGATGGAGTTAATAATGTATATGGCGATAGGAAAATTGTATCTATTTTTGAGCCGCACAGATATTCAAGAGTATTATCTTTAAAAAAAGAATTTTCAGAGTCTTTCATCAAGTCAAATTTAGTAATTATTTGCCCCATGTATGCAGCAGGAGAAAAGAAAAATTCTAAATTTAATTTGATTAATTTTGCAAAATTAATTTCCAAAAACTCAAAGACTCAAGTAATTATTGTAAATAATCAAATAGAATTGAGTAAATATTTAAAAAAAAATCTTATAAGCGACGAAATAGTTATAGGGATGGGGGCTGGAAATATTTCTAAATGGATGAAAGAACTTAAGACAATATTATGAACCTGAATCAAAATTTAATTAAAAAATTTGGAGAAAATTTTTACCAGAATATAAATCTTTCTAATTATAGCTGGTTTAATCTAGGAGGTCCTGCAGAATTTTTTTTTAAGCCCAAAGATAAAAATCAGCTAATAGAATTTCTAATTGAAGCTAAAAAAGAAAATTTAAAAACTACAATTCTTGGTGCAGGGTCAAATACTCTGGTAAGAGATAGTGGTGTCAAAGGTGCCGTTATTAAGCTTAGCACGAATTTTTCATTCACAAAATTAATTGACAAAAACATTATAGAAACTGGCGCAGCAACACTTGATCGCAAGGTATCAAACTTTGCTAAAGATAATAATATTACTAATTTAGAATTTTTATCCTGCATACCAGGCTCTATTGGAGGTGCTATTATTATGAACAGCGGTTGCTATGAAGACGATATATCTAAAATTTTATTGTCTATTCAAGTAATCGATAAAAATGAATGTATTGAAAAAGAAATTAAAAGTGAAGATATAAAATTTTTATATAGAGGCACTAATTTACCTAAAGATTTAATTATAATTTCAGCAAAACTTAAAGGAACAATTGATATTAAAAATAAAATAGAAAAAAAACAAATGGAGATGATTGAAAAGAAAAAACTATCTCAACCTAGTCAAATTAAAACATGCGGCAGTACCTTTAAAAATATAGATAAAAACAAAAAAGCTTGGATGTTAATTAAAGAGTCTGGCTGTGATACTTTTACAGAAGGTGGAGCCATGATATCAAAAAAACATTGTAACTTCTTCGTTAATAACGGTAATGCAAAATCAATTGATATCGAAAATTTAATAAATAAAGTTAAAAAAACAGTTTTTACGAAAACAGGAGTTAATCTTGAATTAGAGATTAAAATTATTGGTGATGAAAAAAAAATTTAAAAATGTTTTAGTCGTATTAGGAGGAACATCGGGAGAAAGAGCAGTAAGTCTTGATAGTGGAAGAGCTTGCGTTAAGGCATTAAAAAAAAAAAAATACAATGTTTCAATTTTTGATCCTAAAATAAAAAATTTTAATTTAATAAGTAAAGAAAAAGTAGATGTAATTTTCAATGCTTTGCATGGCAAGTATGGCGAGGATGGAATCGCTCAAAGTTATTTTGAATATCTTCAGATACCTTACACTCATTCGGGTGTTATAAGTTCTCACAATGCTATGAATAAAATTATTTCAAAAGAAATTTTTATTAAAAATAAAATTAAAACTCCAAAATTTTTTGTACTTAGTAAGGAAGAATTTACAAAAGAAAAAGTTAAAAAAATTTTAACTATTAAAAAAATTAAATTTCCCATTGTTGTAAAACCTATAAATGAAGGATCAAGTTTAGGAGTCGAGGTCTGCAAAAATGATATTTTTTTAAACAGAGCGGTAAAAAATCTATTTAAAAAATATGATCATTTAGTATTTGAAAAGTATATTGGTGGCCAAGAAATTCAGGTAGCCATTATTAATAATAATTCATTAGGTGCGATAGAGCTCATTCCAAAAAGATCCTTTTATGACTATAAAGCAAAATATACAAAAGCAGCAAAAACAAAACATGTAATGCCCGCAAGGTTAAAAAAAGAAAAATATAGAGAGGTTCTTCGAATAGCCAAGGAGGCACATAAAGTTTTAGGTTGCAAGGGAGTCACAAGGTCAGATTTTAAATTTTTTAAAAATAGATTTTACCTACTGGAAATTAATACACAACCAGGTATGACAAACCTTTCATTAGTTCCAGAGATAGCAAATTATAAAGGTCTAAATTTTGAAAATTTAGTTGAGAAAATTCTATTAGATGCCAGTATCAATAGATGAAGAAACGGTTAATAATTGCAATAGCATTATTATTGTTATTTACAACATACAAGCCACAAAGTTTTTTTTCATTAACAAAATTTAATATAGAAGAAATCACAATTAATAATAATTTTATCTTAAAGGAAAAAGAAATTAAGAAAGATCTAGTTTCTATATATAATACAAATTTATTATTTTTAAACACAAATAAAATCCAAAAAATTTTGAAAAAGCAAAGCTTTGTTGAAAGTTTTGAAATAAAGAAAATATATCCAAATACATTACAAATAAAAATTTTTGAAAAAAAGCCGATTGTTATTTTACAATATAAAAAAAATAAATTTTATTTTACAAAAAATAAAGATTTAATTGAATATCAAAATTTAGAGAATTATAAAAATTTACCAATAGTTTTTTCTAGCAAAAAAAATTTTGAAATATTCTATGATGATTTAAAAAAAATAAATTTTTCAATAAATTCAATAAAAAAATTTTATTATTTTGAGTCAAAAAGATGGGATTTGTTAACGTATGAAAATCAAATAATAAAATTACCCATAATAGATTATATATCAAGTTTAAAAAATTTTTTGAGTCTACGTGACGAAAATAATTTTGATAAATATAAAATTTTTGATTATAGAATTAATGATCAACTCATATTAAAATAAATTATGGAAATTAATTCTCCTAAACTTTTCGTAGAAATAAATAATTTTGAGTATATCTTTGGAGTTGGAGATAATGACAAAAATAATGAATTTAAAATTATATATAAAGAATCAATCAATCTTCAAGGAATCAGCAATAACAGAATTGTAGATTTTGATTTAATTTACAACATAATAAAGAAAAATATTTTTTTAATTGAGCAGAAGTTAAATTTTACATTTAAAGATGCAGTTCTTATTTTAGATAATTTTAATTGTTCATTCATAAATTTAACAGGATATAAAAAGTTAAATGGATCCCAGATATTAAAAGATAATATCACTTATATTTTAAATTCATTAAAATTAACCCTAGATGAATTTGAAAAAAAAAAAAAAATACTTCATATTTTTAATTCCAAATATTATCTCGATAAAAAAAAAATCGAAAATCTTCCAATAGGTTTATTTGGAGACTTTTATTCTCATGAATTATCTTTTTGTTTAATGAATAGTAATGATTACAAAAATTTGAATAATATTTTTGATAAATGTAATGTAAAGATAAAAAAAGTTTTATTAAAAAATTTTGTTGAAGGAACACACATAATCAATAAAAATCAAAATCTAGATACTTTTTTTAAAGTTGAAATTAATGAAAACTGTTCTCAACTAATTTACTTTGAAAATTCTGCTTTAAAATTTGTTCAAAATTTTAGGTTCGGTTCAAATTTAGTAATAAATGATATTTCAAAAATTACATCTTTAAACAAAGATATCGTTAAGAAAATTTTATTAAATTTAAAATTAAATCGTACAATTACAGATCAAGAACTAGTTGAAAAGGAACTATTCAATAATGAAAATTATAGAAAAATTAAAAAAAAGTTAATATTTGAGATTGCTTCAGCACGTATTCAAGAGTTGGCAGAAGTTTTTTTATTAAAAAATATAAATCTTGCTAGTTTCCAACAAAAAGATAGAACCGTTTTTTTAAATATAAATAACAAACAAAACTTCGAGTGTTTTAAAGAGATTTATAACTCCGTTTTTTCTAAGAATGATCATTTCAAACTAAATTTTATAGGAAACATTGGAATAGAGGAGACAATAGATGGTGCATCCAAACTAGTTAACTTTGGCTGGAAAAAAGAGGCGATTCCAGTAATCCATGCCGAAAAATCAATAATTGCAAAGTTTTTTGACATGTTATTCAACTAATATTTGTTATTTTTGGAAACATTAGTTGTTTTAAGAGCAATGCATTATTTATGTATAAAATCATCTCATGCAAGAGATATATCAAAAAACAATCTGTAATCCTGTTAGCTTTGAGGGTATCGGTCTTCACTCTGGAAAAAAATCAAAAATTACAATCATGCCTGGTGAAAGTGACCAAGGTATAAAATTTAAAAGAGTTGATTTAAAACAAAATAATTTAATTTTAGCAAATTATAAGAATGTATCTTCAGCAAAACTTTGCACAACGCTTGAAAATAAACACGGCGTAAAAGTATCTACAGTGGAACATTTGCTTGCAGCTCTTTACATTGCAGGAATAGATAACGTTACTGTAGAGATGGACAACGAAGAAGTTCCAATTATGGATGGTTCAGCAAAAGATTTTTTAGATATTTTAAAAAACATAGAAATTAAAACTTTAACTAAAAAAAGAAAATACTTAAAAATTTTAGAAAAACTTGAGCTAATTGATGGAGAAAGAAAAATATCAATTGAGCCAACAGAATCTTCTTTTGAAGTAGATTTTCAACTAAATTATGAAAATAAGATTATAGGAAAACAAAGAAATCTTGTTAGTTTTCTTACCGATGATTTAGATGATGTTTCTAAATCTAGAACTTTTTGTTTATTTGAAGATATAGAAAAAATAAAAAAAATAGGTTTAGCAAAAGGCGGTTCACTAGAAAATGCTTTAGTAGTGGATAAAGATAGAGTTATAAATGAAGGTGGTTTGAGAAATGAAAAAGAATTTGTAAATCATAAAATATTAGACTTAGCAGGAGATTTCTTATTATCTGGATATAGAGTTTTTGGAAAAGTTCTTTGCTACCAAGGTGGACATGAACTAACCAACATGTTTTTAAAAAAATTATTAAGTTCAAATTTAGCTTCTACGCTTATAGAATTAGAAGATAAAAAAATTGTAATATCTAAAGAAACAAGCTCCGATCAACCAATAAAAATAGCAGTTAACGCCTAAAACAAAAAAATAAATTTCTTATACTAATTATATTTCAATCTGATATTAGTCATAGTATGTTGTTAAGAATTCTATTAATTTCTGGATTAGTTTTATTCTTAAATGCATGTTCTAAAGAAAAAAAACCTCTTTATGAACCTAAAGATCTAATAGACCCGTACACTACTTACAATGAAGGATTTGAAGCATTTGAAAATAATGATTTTTTCTATGCAAACAAAAAATTTTCAGAAGCCGAAATTAATTTTGATGTACCCGTGTTGGCAGCAAAATCAGCTATTATGTCTTCGTTCTGCCTTTACAGCTTAAATTTTTATTTAGAAGCAGAAGAAAATTTAATTAGATACTTAAAGACCTATCCAGCAGACAGATATGTAATGTACGCTCATTATCTTATGGCAATTATTTATTTTGAGCAAATAGGGGAAGAAAAGTATGACTATAAACCTTTGCTTGATGCTAATGAAAAAATAAATTTTTTTTTAAAAGAATATCCTAATAGCGAATATACAATTGATCTTAAATTTAAAAAAGATCTAGTAGAAAATCAATTTGCAGCAAAAGAATTATACATTGCAAAATACTATATATCCGTTCAAAAATGGGTTCCTGCCATAAATAGACTTAAGCTAATTGTAAAGAATTACGATAAAACAGTTTTTATAGAAGAAGCATTGCACAGATTGGTAGAAATACATTATCATTTAGGTCTCAAAGAAGAGGCAAAAAAATATGCAAGCATCCTAGGTTATAATTACAATTCAAGTGAATGGTTTGATCAATCATATAAAATACTAAATAAAGATTATGAGTCAGCTACAAAACTTGAACAAAAAAAAGAAAAAGGTTTATTTAAAAAGATCATTGAAAAAATTAAATAGAAGAAGTAATGGATGTAAAAAAAAAAAATTATAAAAGAATATAAATTAAAGATTAAAAATCAAAAAAAACATAACAGTCTTTATTTTAATAACGATAATCCTGAAATATCAGATTCAGAATATGATTCATTAAAAATAGAAATACAAAAATTCGAAAAAAAATACAATTATTTAAAAGATTTAAATTTACAAAAAGATATTGTTGGATCTCCTCCTGGTAATAAATTTAAAAAAATAAAACATTTAAGCCCAATGCTTTCACTTTCAAATGCATTTGATAAAAATGATATGGTTGATTTTTTAAAAAAGATTAATAATTTTTTGAATACTGATAGTAAAAATATTGAATTATATTCAGAACCAAAAATTGATGGAATTTCTGCAACATTAATTTATGAAAAAGGACTATTAGTTAAGGGTTTATCAAGAGGTGATGGTACTACAGGTGAAGATATTTTAGAAAATTTAAAAACAATTTCTAGCATTCCAAAAAAAATTAATTCAATAGACATCCCTAATCTATTGGAAATACGATGTGAAATATATATTGGTAAAAAAGACTTTAATAAAATAAAGGATAAATTCGCTAACCCGAGAAATGCAGCTGGCGGGTCTTTAAGACAAAAGAACCCTGAAGATACTTCAAATATCCCTTTGAAATATTTCGCATACGGATTTGGTGCGATTGAGCCAATGGTGTTTTCAAAACAATCTGAATTCTTAAAAAAAATAAATAGTTGGGGTTTTGTAGTAAATCCATTAACTCAAACAATTATAGGTATTGACGATATTGAAAATCAACATTCAAAAATTAATTCTTTAAGACCCTCTTTAGATTATGATATTGACGGTCTGGTTTATAAGATAAATAATTTAAATTTACAAAAAAGACTAGGTAATACTTCTAATTCACCAAGGTGGGCTACAGCTTACAAATTTTCTGCAGAAAAAGCAGTTACTAAAATAAAAGAAATTATTATTCAGGTTGGTAGAACTGGTGCTATCACACCAGTAGCAAAGGTCGACCCAGTAACAGTCGGTGGTGTTGTAGTTTCAAATGCCACTCTACATAATGAAGATGAAATACAAAGAAAAGATATTAGAATTGGAGATACTATTCAAATACAAAGAGCGGGGGATGTTATTCCGCAAGTAGTTTCTGTAAATATTTCAAAAAGAGATAAAAAAAGTAAAAAATTTATTTTCCCAAATGTCTGTTTATGCGGGGCTATAACAAAAAAAGAAATAAGCAAAAGCACAAGAAAACAAGACGCAGTAAGAAGATGCACTAAAGGATATGATTGTAAATTTATCGCTAGAGAAAAACTTAAACATATAGTTTCTAAAGAAGCTTTTAATATTGATGGTTTGGGTAAAAAAGTGATTGATCAATTTTGGGATTTAAAATTAATTAAAGAACCCTCAGATATATTCAAACTTAATTTTAAAAAGATAATAAGTCTAGAAGGATGGGGAAACTTATCAATAGAAAATCTTAAAAAAGCAATAGATGAATCAAAAAAAATAAATTTAGATAAGTTTATTTATTCTATTGGTGTAAGGCATATAGGGCAGGAAAATGCAAAAATTCTTGCTGAATTTTTTGGAACAATTAAAGAATTTTCTAAATTATATAATCCAAATGATAGAAAAAAATTATTAAAAAATTTAGTTGACCTGGACGGTATAGGGGAAACTCAAGTAGAATCTATTAATAGTTTTTTTTCTAATGAAAAAAATATTAAGATAATTAAAAACTTAATTAATGAATTACATATTAACAATTTTGAGATTAAAAATAAAAATGGTAAATTTTCAAATAAAAAATTAATGTTTACTGGTAGTTTTAAAGACATGAGCAGATCTGAAGCAAAGTCAATTGCTGAAAATAATGGGGGAAAAGTATTGGGTTCAATATCAAAAAAATTAGATATTTTAATTGTAGGGGAGAAGAAGCCAACTAAAAAGAAGGTTGATCAAGCAAAAAAATTTAATATAAAAATAATTAGTGAAAAAGAATGGAATAAAATTCTAAATAGCTGAACAAGCTTGTTTTAACTCTGAAATTTCAATTTTATTCATAAATCCTTTTAAATTAGTAAAAACACTTTTATGATAGTTGTTTAACCATCTAATTTCATTTTTATTAAGAATTGATTGATCAATAAAATCTTTATCAATAGGAGCCATCGTAAGGTTATCAAAACTAAGATTTTTATTATTTTTTTTAACATAAATTAAATTTTCAATTCGAATACCAAATTTATTTTTTTTATAATAGCCAGGTTCATTTGAAACGATCATTCCAGCTTTAAAATTTATTTGATTATTTCTTGAAATAGCTTGAGGGCCTTCGTGTACGTTAAGAAAATATCCAACACCATGACCTGTCCCGTGCGCATAATCTAAATTAATTTGTTTTAAATACTTTCTAGCCTCATGGTCTATATCCGAACCAGATGTATTTTTCTTCAACTTAAAATTGGCCACTGCTATATGTCCTTTAAGAACTCTAGTGAAAATATTTTTAATATTTTTATCATTGGTTTGAAGCGAGATTGTTCTTGTAACATCAGTCGTACCAAAATTATATTGCCCTCCAGAGTCTACCAAGTAGACATCTCCTTTCTTTAATTTTCTGTTACTTTTCTTTGTAGCTTTATAATGTATAATTGCACCATTAGGTCCCGTTCCTGATATAGTAGGAAAACTTAAAAATTTAAATTTTTTATTTTTTTTTCTAAAATTATACAACTTATTACTGGCACTTATCTCGGTAACATTCTTAGTTTGATAATTTTTTTTAATCCAAAATAAAAATTTAGTTAGAGCCGCTCCATCATAAATATGTGCTTGTTTAATATTTTTAATTTCATTTTTTGATTTTACAGATTTCAACATATAAATAGGATCCTCTTCATTAACAATTTTGTTATTTTTTTTAAGAATATTTTCAAAATATACTGAGCATGTATTTTTATCAATTATTGTTTTATTGCCAGTTTTTTTTAAAAGATTTAAATCTGTTTTTTTAATATCAATAAAATTTACTAAGCTTAGTTTTTTCTTTAATTTTGAAGTAATTTTTTTTATGTCACAAAAAAAATCTATATTTTTTTTTTTATCAATTAAGATGTATCCATTTGGAACAGGTGAATACTTTACATCTCTTCCTCTAACGTTGAGAAGCCAAGCAATATTTTCACCAGCAGTTATAAACTGCAAGTCGCATTTTTTTTTTATCATTTCAGAAATTATTCGATTTATTTTTTGTTTATAATTATGACCAACTGATTGCTCTGGCAAAGTATAGAATTTTTGATTATTACTTCCTTTATTTCTGCTCCAAATGTTATCAATTAAATTTTTATTAATAGGCAAAAAAATGCATTTAGTTTTATTAAAAAAAATATTTAAAGTCTTTTTTGTAAATAATTTAGGATCAAAACCTATTTTAATTTTTTTATTTTTTAAAACATGAAAAGGTAATTCTTCTGGTATTGTTTTTATTTTTAAATAATTTCCGCTTTGTATTTTAGCTTGAAGTGAATACCTGCCATCTACATATAAGTAATTTTCATTATTTAAAATTAAGGCAAATCCATAGGAACCTGAGAAATTTGATAAATATCTTAATCTATCTTTATTTTCAGGAATATATTCACCAAAAAATTCATCATTCTTTGGAACAATATATCCATCAATATTATTTTTTTTAAAAAATTTTTTAACTTTATTTATTTTTTCCATTTAAGCATTTTATTTTTTTTGTACCTATCCCATCCTGGACTTCGATACTCTTCATCGAATTCGATAGAGTTATCTTGATTGAATTCAAAATCATCAATAGTTTTATCTATATTCATTTCATTTTTTTCAACACTATCTTCAGGAATTTCGTTAATAAATCTAGATGGCAAAGCATCCATCCAGTCGCCATGATAAGCTCTTTTCATTGCAAAAGATAAGTATGCCTCTTTTTTTGCTCTAGTAATTCCTACATAAGCCAGTCTTCTTTCCTCTTCTAAGGCAAAATCACCTTTTGCTTCTAAAGATTTTTGATGAGGAAAAAGCCCTTCCTCCCAACCAGGAAGAAAGACAACATCAAATTCTAATCCTTTAGCAGCATGCATTGTCATCAAATTTACTTTAGCACCTTCCCATTCTTGATCAATTGAGGTAGCTAAAGCTACATGCTCTAAAAAACTTTGCAAGTTATCATAGTCCTGCATTGCTCTTAACAATTCTTTTAAATTTTCTAATCTATTTTCATTTTCTAAATCTTTTTTATTTTTTAACATTGAGGAGTAACCGGACTCATCTAAGACAAGTTTTAATAAATCAAAATGCTTCATTTTAAGTGCATCCTTACGCCACTTAATTATCATATTTATTAATTGATTAAGCGCAGTTTTAATTTTAGGTTTAAAATCACCTTTTTCTAAAATCTTCATTATAGAGTCCTCTAAACTGAGATTGTTTATTTTACCAAATTTATAAATTTGATTTAAAGTACTTTCACCCACACCTCTTTTAGGTGATCCAATAACTCTTTCTAGAGCTAGATCATCATATTTCTGATTTATAATCCTAAGGTACGATACAGCATCTTTAATTTCAGCTCTTTCGTAAAATTTAGTACCTCCTAAAACTCGATATCCAATACCAACTTGTAAAAATCTTTCTTCAAACTCTCTGGTTTGATAAATAGCTCTTACTAAGATTGAAACATTATTAAGAGAGTATTTTTTTTTTAGCTTATGTTCTATTACATCACCAACTCCCTGAGCTTCCTCTTTACCTGTTCTATAACAATTTAATTTTACCAATTCGCCTTGATCAGCAGAAGACCATAATTTTTTACCCACTCTATTTGTATTATTTGAAATTAAAGTAGAAGCTGTTTCCAATATATTTTTTGTGGATCTATAATTTTGCTCTAGTTTAAAAACCTTACAGCCTTTATAGATTTGATCAAAAGTTAAAAAGTTTTTAATTTCTGCTCCTCTCCAACTATAAATAGATTGATCATCATCACCAACACAGCAAATATTTTTTTTATTATTAACCAATAAATTAAGCCATTTATTTTGAATGAAGTTAGTATCTTGAAATTCATCTACAAGAATATATTTAAAGTTATTTTGGTAAATTTCCCTAATATCATTATGCTCTTCAAAAAGTTTAACACAAAATAAAATTAAATCACCAAAATCGAAAGCATTTAAATCTTTTGTTTTTTTTTGGTAGATTTCATAAACTTTTAAAATTGATTTTATGATTGATCCAGATTTTTCTAATTTTACGTCCTTCGGTAATAAGCCCTTATTTTTCCATTGATCAATATGATACATTATTAATTGAGGAGAAAACTTCTTTGCATCTAAATCTTCACCCTTAACAATATTTCTTATTAGCTTCTTTTGGTCATCTGTATCTAGAATAGTAAAATTACTTTTGTATTGTAAAGCTTCGGCGTGTCTTCTTAAAAACTTTACACTTATTGAATGGAATGTACCTAACCACGGAACAGCATTAGAGCTACCTTTAAGATATTGCATAACTCTATTTTGCATTTCTTTCGCTGCTTTATTTGTAAAAGTCACACACAATATCTGATTTGGCCAAGCCTTTTTTTCATTAATTATATGTATTAGTCTGGTGGTTAAAACTCGTGTCTTACCCGATCCAGCTCCAGCAACAATTAAGTTGGGGCCCTCAGTATTAAGAACTGCTTCTTTTTGTTCTTTGTTTAGGTTTTCAATTAAATTATCTATGTTATTCATACATAAGAATTTTCATTTATATACTAGTTATAAAAATAAAAAAAATGATAAATAAAATTTACAAAAGTATTAACAACAAATATCAAAGCCTTTTTAAATTTATATTTTTTTTAAGGTATCTTATTGGAATATTTTTTATTTCTTTGTTTTTATTTTTGTTTATTCCAAATTTTTTTGACTACAGCAAAAAAGAAGAGACTATTAAAAGTTATCTAATAAAAGGCTATGGGTTACATTTAAACAACTTTAAAAGCATTAAGTTCAACTCTTTACCAAGACCCAATTTAGAAATTCAAAATGCTAATTTAGATTTAAATTCTAAGGATCTTAAATTTAATACCAAAAAATTAAATATTTATTTAAGATTAATTGATATTTATAATTTTGATAATTTTGAATCTAAGAAAATAGTGTTTCATGAAAACAATATAATTTTAGACGTAGAAAATTTAAAAACTTTAAGTGATTATTTTGATAAATTAAAAAATAAATTAACTTTTAAGAATTTGAAATTAGAAATTAAAAAAAAAAATAATTCCTTAATAGACTTGAAAAAAATTAACTTCTCAAATTATGGGTACAAAAAAGATATTATTGAAGGAGAAATATTTAATAGAAGATTTAAAGCAACATTAAAAAACAATTTTCAAGAGATAAATTTTAAATTATTAAATACTGGAATTGATATTAAAATTGATTTACTTAAAAAAAAAGAAAATGCATTGGTAAATGGAAATTTAAAAGCTAAAATACTTAAATCAAATCTTAAATTTAACTTTGAATATAATGATAAAATATTAAAAATTAATAACCTTTTCTTTAGAAATAAAGACCTGTCGTTCAATAGTGAGAATACAATAACCCATCAACCATTTTTTAATTTTACTTCGAGTTTTATTGTAAGAGATTTTAATCCCAAGATATTAAACGATATAAATTTTATTAAGTTGTTTAAATCTAAAAAAATAATTAAAAAAATAAACAGTAAAAATGTTATTAATTTTGAGTCTAAAAAATTCAGTAAAAACTTAGTTGAAAACTTAGATTTAAATATCAATTTAGCTTATGGAAGGTTAGTTTATTCAAATCGTCTTATAATTGCAGAAAGTGAAATAAATTGTATGGGAGATTTAAACTTTTTAGAGGAGTATCCAAAACTTAATTTCAATTGCTCACTAAATTCAAAAGACAAAAAAAAACTTTTGAAAAAGTTTTTAGTGAAATATAAAAAAAAAAAATGAAAAATTAAATTTAATTTTTAAAGGTAGTTTAAATATTTTAAATAATACAATTAATTTTCAAAATATTGAAAAGGGAAATAATTATCAAGCTTCTGAAGAAGATTTAAAGTATTTTAAAGATACTTTTGAGACTCTTGTCTTTAAAAAGGATTTTTCAAATATTTTTAAACTAGAAAAAATTAAAATGTTTATTTTAGAGATTTTGTAAACTACTTAGGTTTAGTCATTTTTAACGGATCCATTATTTTATCGTATTCTTTTTCCTTAATTAACCCAGCTTTTATAACTTCTTGTTTTAGTGTAGTTCCATTTTTATGAGCTGTTTTAGCAATATAGGCAGCTCTATCATAACCAATTGTTGGGGCTAGTGCTGTAACTAGCATTAAAGAATTATTTAACAAGTGTTTTATTCTTTTTTTATCTGCCTTGATCCCTTTCACACAATATAAAGCAAACGTTTTAGATGAGTCACTCATAATTTCAATTGACTGTAAAATATTATGAATAATTAGAGGTTTAAAAACATTTAGTTCGAAATGTCCATGTGAGCCAGCCATTGTAATCCCGTTATGATTTCCTATCACTTTTACGCAAACCATAGTAACAGCTTCAGACTGTGTAGGATTAATTTTTCCTGGCATAATTGATGATCCTGGTTCATTTGAGGGAAGTATTAGTTCACCATAACCAGCTCTCGGACCTGATCCTAAAAATCTAATATCATTTGCAATTTTCATTAGACATACTGCGGTTGTATTTAAAGTTCCGGAAAAATTAACTATTTCATCATGCGCAGCTAAGGCTGCAAACTTATTTAAAGCAGGTCTGAAAGGTAATTTAGTAATTTTACTAATTTCTTTAACTATTTTTTTATCAAAATTTTTTCTAGTATTAAGTCCAGTTCCGACTGCAGTTCCTCCTTGAGCTAAATGGTAAATTTCTTTCAATGCGTTTTCAATTCTTACAATACATTGTTTTAATTGAGCATGATAACCAGAAAATTCTTGTCCTAAAGTTAAAGGTGTAGCATCTTGCAGATGAGTTCTTCCAACTTTTACTATGGATTTAAATTCTTTTGATTTATTAGCTAATTCCTTTTCTAATAATTTTAATGATGGTAAAAGTTTTTCCTTTGTTTTTAAAGCTATTGCAATATGCATTGCAGAAGGAAAAACATCATTTGTAGATTGAGATTTATTTACGTGATCATTCGGGTGAACAGGTTTTTTTGATCCCAATTTTCCACCCATCATCTCAATTGCCCTATTAGCTATGACTTCATTAACGTTCATATTTGTTTGTGTCCCAGAACCTGTTTGCCAGACTTTTAGTGGAAAATGATTATCAAGCTTTCCTTTAATTACTTCTTCTGCAGCTTTAACAATGTATTTACTTAATTTTAAATCTAAGTCTTTATTTTTAGCATTAACAACTGCAGCAGCTTTTTTGATAATTGCAATTGAGTGGATGACTAGAGGTCTAACTAAAAAATCGCCAATATTAAAATATTTATTTGATCTTTCAGTTGAGGCTCCCCAATATTTGTTGCTAGGAACTTTAATTTTACCAATACTGTCAAATTCTATTCTGAATTTCATAATTTATTCTTTAATATAATACATCTTTACTAAACAATTATGAAATATAAAGGCTAAAAAAGATTTGCAAATGTACTGTGTTTAGATTAAAAAAAAGGTGTGTTGAATAAGTGAGTGGGGAATCAATGTGAAATTCATTGGCTGTGCCTGCAACCGTAAAGTCGGAGTGCCACCCAACATAGCCCGCTGTTGAACGTGAGCCAGGAATAGCTAAGTTCTACAATAAAAAATTGACATCGGCATATTATTAACTGTGAAGAATAAAAACTTCACATAAAATAAGGCTGATATGAAAAAAATATTCATAATTACGTTAATTTTTTTAAACTTAATTGTTTTTAATCGACTTTTTGCAAAAGACATACCGATAATTGTAATAGCTCCAAGCAAAAAACCTCAATCCGTTTCTACAGTAGGAACTTCAGTAACTGTATATACCGAGAAAGACATAGAGAATTCTTCAGAAAGTTTTTTGCATAATATTTTAAATTATGGTTCGCCAGGTATTAGCGCTTATCAAAGTGGAGGGCCAGGAACTATATCAGGAGTTCAAGTCAGAAATCTTCCAAAAAGGTATACGACTATTTATATTGATGGAGTAAAAATGTCAGATCCATCTACTGTTAGTAATGATTATTATTTTGACGATCTTCTAAAGGGTTCTGTTTCAAGAATTGAAATTCTAAGAGGTAATCAAAGTTCAGTTTATGGGAGTGGTGCGATGGGAGGGACGGTTAATATTACAACAAAAAAAGGTAAGCAAGGATTTCAAAAAGAATTTAATGCATTAACAGGTTCGGATAAAACAATTAATTTTACAGGTGCAATTTCAGGCGCAGATGAAAAAAAAGATTTCTGGCTAGGTTATGAAACTTATCACACTTCTGGTGAGTCAGCTATGACTGATAACGATGAGAAGGACTCCTATCATAATGATACGTTCGTTGGAAATTACGGCTATAAAATAAATGAAAAGCTTAAATTCCAGTCTAATGCGAGATTAATCAAATCATTTTTAAATTATGACTCTGAAGATTCTTCTACTAATCCAAACAATGATGAAAATAATCAAAACTGGAATGAAGAATGGAATGGTTCCATAGGTTTGGTTCATGAGCCGTTTAAAAATTTTAATCACTCATTTAAAAAAGTTAAAAGCGTAAGTAATAGAACTTATGACGAATTTACAGCTTTTGGATCTAGCAAGACTAAGTCAGAGTACATAGGGTATAGAGATGCATATTATTATGTGGGAAATTATAATTATAATTTAGACCATAGTATTACTTTTGGTGCTGAATATGAAAACGATGAAGCAGATTTAAAAAAAACTTTGTATAGAGGCACAGAGACAGTCGGAGCTTATTTTGATATCCAAAATAGACTTACAGAAAAATTATATACAACATTTGGCATGAGATTTGATGACAATGAACATGCTGGAAATGAGGATAGTCATAGAATTTCATTCGCATATTTAACTGGTAGTAATAACACCAAGATACATGGAACATATGGAACAAGTTACAGATATCCATCGCTATATGAAAATTTTTCAGTGTGGAAGGAAGCTAAAGATGCAGGGAAGTTAACAGCTGAGGTTGGAAAAAGTCATGACATTGGTATAGGAAGATCATTTTTAGAAAATAGATTAAATTTAGATATAACTTATTTTAATCATGAATACTCTGATAACTTAGCTGGATGGAAAGATTCAGCAGCTGATGTAAATTCATATTATCATAATCAGCCCGGTTTAATAAAATCTGAAGGTTTTGAGTTAGGTGGTAAATGGTTAGCGATGGAAAATTTAAATTTCGGTTTAGCTTATACTTTATCTAGAACTTATGACGGGGAAGACGCTGATGATGCACTTGATAAAGACGGAAATACAGGCGGAACAGGTGGAGGAGCTTTTATAAGCACTAGAATGGTAAGAGTGCCGAGGCACATGCTTGGTTTAAATACTTTTTACAAAATTCCTAATAAAAATGTCTCATTAAATCTACAGACCATAGGGGCAACGAATGCAAGAGACTACGGTAATTTCAACACTCCTCTAGCGGGAACAAATTATATGGATGTTAAATTACCTGCTTATTTTGTAAACCATCTCACTGTAAATTACGATTTAATACCTGGTTATGATGTCTTTTTTAAAATAACAAATTTAACTAATGAGAGTTATCATACAGCATTACATTATTCCCAGCCTAAAAGAGGTTTTAATTTTGGAATAAAGAAATCATTTAATTAACTTTTAAATATGTTATTAGCTTAGTATAAAGTAATATTATGAAATTAATTCTCATTTCGATTAGTATATTTTTAGCTCTTGCGATGAGTAGATTTATTCCTCATCCTCCAAACTTTACTAGTTTATTAGCTTTAAGTTTCTATGTGCCTGCACTTTTAGGGTTAAGATTCTTACCTGCTTTAGTTTTAAGTTTTGCCATAACTGATTTTTTTATTGGATTTCATAGTACAACGTTATTTACTTGGGGGAGTGTGGTTGTGATAGGCTTAGGATCTCAATTCTTTATATCATCAATATTTTCTAGAATTTCAGGAGCATTATTAGGAGCTTGTTTATTTTTTATTATAACTAATTTCGGAGTATGGTCTTTAGGATCTTATGGCTACACATTTGAAGGTTTATTAGCATGTTATATTTTAGCTATACCTTTTTTTGCATACACAATAATTTCAACCTTCATATTTGCAGGTGTAATAGAAGGAATTTTTAAGTTTAAATCGTATGATACGATTTCAAAATATTTAAAAAAAATTAACTAAATACACTCGATTTGTGGGTTCTTAATCTTAAAGAGTTGATTTTAAATTTTTTATTTATTATAGTTTTTTATGGTTAAACTAAAGGTTTTATTAGGAGATGTAAGACATCACACGGTTGGCGTTCATTCAACCTATGTACCGGTAGGTATAGGTTATATAGCAACATATTTTGAAAAAATGCTAGAGCCCCAAGCTTTTGAAATTAAAATTCTTACTCATCCAGATGATGCATTAGATTTAATTGATCAATGGAAGCCAGATATTTTAGGTTTATCAAGCTATATATGGAATTCGAATTTATCTTATAGAATTTGTGAGTATGCTAAAGAAAAGAACGAGAAAATACTGACTGTATTAGGAGGACCAGAATTTCCTAGTGGTACAGGTGCGCATAGTTTTTCTCAAACTATACAAAAAAACTGTTTAGAATATTTAAAAGAAAAACCATGCATTGATTATTACTGTTACGCTGATGGTGAAACTGCCTTTAACAGTTGTGTTAATGATTATATAAAATTTAATTTTAATGTAATTCAAATGAAAAAAGAAAATATAATTCCTGATGGCGCAATGGCTCTAAGTTATAATAAACAAGAACTTTTAATAGGTAAGCCAATTGCACGATTAGGACTATCAAACAAAGTGGATGGAAGAGATTGTATTCCATCACCTTATTTAAAAGGATATTTAGATAAATTTTTAGATGGTAAGTTTATTCCATCTTTTGAAACTGCAAGAGGCTGCCCTTTTTCTTGTACATTTTGTGACCAAGGAATAGACACAACCAAAATGGTAACTTTTAGCACTAAAAGAATGGAAGCGGAGTTAGACTATGTTTGTGAAAGAGTTACAAAGTTTCCAGGAAGTAATTCGATAGCTTTTCATGATGCTAATTGGGGAATGTATGTAAAAGACATGGATTTAACCGATCATATTTTAAAGTTAATTAATGAAAAAGATTGGCCTCAATTTATTGAAATTTCAACACCAAAAAATAAAAGACAACAAATATTAGATATTGATAGTAAACTTAAGAATAGAGTTCAAATAGCTTTAGCTCAGCAATCGATGAATCAAGATACTTTAAAATTAATAAAAAGAGATAATTTAACAAATGAGCAATACATTGAGTTCGTTAAAGAATTAGAAAAAAGAGAGAAAAATACAAACTGTGAATTAATTATTCCTTTACCAAATGAATCAAAAGAAACTTACTTTAAGAGCGTTCAAATATTAATGGACTGTGGTGTAAGTGTTTCAACGTATACGCTGATGATGCTGCAAGGTGCTGACCTAGGAAGAGAAGAAGACATAAACAAATATGGCATGAAATCTAAATACAGAATAGTTCCTAGAGATTTTGGAACGTACCGAGGGGAAAGAGTATTTGATATCGAGCGAGTTTGTATATCAAATAATACAATGCCTTACGAGGATTATTTAGAATGTAGAAGATTTAGTCTACTAAATCATTTTTTTACTTATTCTGTGTTTGCTCCAATTAAAAAACTTTTAAGAAATGATTTAAACATTTCCCTTTATGAATTTATATTTTTAATATTTCAAACCCTAGAAGGTAAAAAAAATAATAAGCATAATCAAAAAATACCTGAAAAATTATTAAAGATTTATTTTGATTTTTCTAAAGAGTCTGAAGACGAACTGTACGATTCCAAAAAACATATCCATGAATTTTTTTCTAATGATGAAAACTACAAAAAGCTGCTAGATGGAGAATTGGGCGACAACTTATTAAGAAAATATGCTGCAAAATTAATCAGCAATGTTTTAAATGAAATTTTTGATTTATCTATAGATATAATTTCAGAATTAGTTCCCAAAACACATGAAAATAAAAAAGAAATTAGCAACATTCTAGAATCTGCAAGACTATGGTTAAAAAATTTATATATATTTGACGCAATTTTTAAATGGGATGAAGCAATAAAACACCAACC
>MDSY01155186.1_pt1 | contig 29329 bp, 23 predicted proteins | sample 811131 | NCBI WGS metagenome assembly MDSY01 (sample SAMN05326643, study PRJNA326480) | marine metagenome | isolation source: seawater | place: Atlantic Ocean: South West | collected 2010 | reverse complement strand
CGCGCCGTCGCCGTGTTCGCCTCGAAGGATGTTAAGGAGACCACCGTGTCCGCCGCGGAAAAGAAAACCGTGGACACCGGCCGCTTCGCGCTTCTCGCCACCATCGCGTCGAACCCCATTCTGTTCGGCGCGCAGGAAGCGTTCGCCAAGGGTGGCGAGTACGGCATCCTTGAGGGCAGAACCGCCGCGCTGGTGCACCCTTTGTTTTTGGGCGGACTGTGGTTCGCCACCGTGTACGCCGGGTACACCGGGTTGCAGTGGAGGCGCGTGCGCACGACGCAGGAAGATATCGTGGCACTGAAAGCTACGGTGCCTGTGAAGGAGATGGTCACCGCGAGTGGTGAAACGGAAGCGGTCGCCTTGACCCCCGCGCAACGCGAAACGCAAACCAAGATTGACGAGCTCACCTCCACCAGGAAAGAACTCGTCGCGGGCGGGTTCAAGGACAAGCACTTCAACATGGGATCCCTTCTGTTGAGCTTCGGGATCGTTTTAGCCGTGGAGGGGGGCATGAACACGTACATGCGCGTCGGGAAGCTGTTCCCCGGCCCGCACCTCTACGCCGGTATGGGCATCGTGTGCCTGTGGGCCATGGCCGCCGGCCTCGTTCCCGAGATGCAGAAAGGAAACGACAAAGCGCGCTCGGCGCACATCGCGCTGAACTGCGTCAACCTCGCGCTGTTCACGTGGCAGATTCCCACCGGGCTGGAGATCGTGGGCAAGGTGTTCCAGTTCACGAGCTGGCCGTAGATTTGGAGAGTTTTAGGAGCAGGGAGTGGTGAAGGATAGAAGTGATTTGTGAACAGTCAGTGGTGATGACCCAAACTCAAGACCTATCCTTAAAAACTCGCGAAAATAAAAACACGTTCCGAAATACAAAACAAATACTATCAGATCGATCACAGCGTACACACTTGCGACGTGCTGAATCCAAACTGCTTTCGCCGCGCGTCGCAGCAGTCGCACGGTGGCGGCGGCACCGGTACCGCCAGCGTGCTGGTCGTCGCCGGCACCGCCGAGTCGGGCGCGAAGACCACTTGGACGGGATCGCACAGGATAAAGCTCCCGGAAAAAGAACGCGTGAAGCACTTTTCACCCAGGTTCGTTACCTCGTTGCCCACCTGCTCGACGTGGTTCAAGCCCCAGCAAAACACTTGGCCGGAGAACTCGGCCGCCGCGCACGCGTGTTCCTTTCCCGGCGCAACTCTGAAGACGCCCACTCCTACGGGCACCGCGCACGAGTGGTATTCGCCTAAACGAAGTTGGTTCAAGGGCGCGTTCGTATTCGTGATGCCTGTCACCCAAACCGGGGTTTTCATGTGCGTTTGCGCGCTGTTGCCAAGATTCCCATTCATGTTCCACTCCCACACTTCACCGTGTCGTTTTCAAGCACCGCGTAGGTGTGATACGCCCCCAAATGCATGCTCCGCACGCGCGAGTTGAGCTGCACGGTTCTCGGGTCTTTTCGGTTCGTGGTGTCCCCGCAGCCGAGCTGCCCGTAATTGTTCGAGCCCCAGCACCGAACGTGGTTCGCGTAGAAGGGGGAGTACGGGTACTCCCATCCAGCACCGCGCACGTGTGGTACGCGCCCAGGGAAAGCGTGGAGGGGAACGCCAGGTCAAACGCCTCGGTGCGAACGGCGTGGAACATTCCGAAGAAAACGACGATGGAAACGTGCCGCGTGCCGAGCGCGAGTTTGGTTCCGACGCGACGGGGGAAAACGCGTGCGCGAAACATCGTTGCGTACACCAAAGGTGCGCAGAGTCGAGAGGAACCGTGACGTGATGGGCGGCGTCGCGCGCCGCGTGCCCTAACAACACCACCACGAACATCCGCCGAACATTTATCCGAAGATGAAGTATGACAAATTCTTTTTAGGCTCCTGGAAAATTTGGACTGGCCTATTTTATTTTATTGGAAACTGTTTACTCATACACAGTACAGTTTTTCATGAAGTGTTCCGGAAGCAGTGTCCAAAAGTGTTCCAGATACCTATACTCCAGATGGTATGTAGTGTGGTAGTGTGGAGATCAGTTCAGTGAGTTACATGCCAATTACATTCGTCTCTCATGTCGCCCTACCCCTCTACGCGATCAGCCCGGATCCCACCGACCCCCACCGTTTCCTTTCAAACTCTAAAACTGACCCGTAGGTCAAGTCCGCGACACCGATGAACAGCGACTCGCCGCACGGCGAGAACGAAACCCCCGCGGTTTCACCGAAGTGGTCCAGGGTTTGGCGCTTGGTGAAGTTCGATGAAACGTCGTACACGTGCGTGAAATCCGCCGGCTCGGCGGAGACTAGAAAGTTGCCATCCGAGCTGAACCGCAACGACCGCACCGCACCCATCTTTCCTCTCAAGACTGCTAAGCTTTGCCCTAAGTGCCGTATGTCCCACACCCGCGTCGTGGTGTCCTGGTTCCCGGTGGCGAACCGCAACCCGTCGGGGTGCCACGCAGCGGCGAAGGAGAAATCGAGGTGCCCGGAACACTTGGCGACGAGCTTCCCGGTCTGCGTGTCCACCACCCACGCGTCTTTCGTGTCGCCTACGACACACGAGAGCTTGCCGTCGGCACCCACCGCGGTGTAGTTCACTGCCCACGGGTACATGTGCTTCCCGACGCATTTCATGGAGGCGATGTCGTACCAGCGCGTGAGCTTGTCGTTGTTACTACACACCAGGGCTTCCGCGCCACTCGGCGTTGAGAAGAAATCAACCGCGTTGGTGATGCCGTTGTCGTCTTGCGTGACTCGCGTGGATACGGAAACGCCGGTATCAACGTCAAGCACAACAAGCTCGCCTGCGAACCCACCTGCTGCGATTAAACTATCACGGGCACAAGTGGTGCTGACTTGTATCCGCGGGAAGTTTCCACTCAACGCGAAGGACGGCGGTGAATCATTTTCAGTACTGCCTCTACCAGACCCGGAAGGAGACGCGCCGTCTATGTCGTCGTCGTATTGATCGTTAGTAGTAGTCCCATTGTGCTCAGCATTAGTGTTATCTCCAGTATCACCTCCCCCGCCTCCGTCCAAGTCAAGCGTCGTGGTCGCCCGTCGCGTCGCCGCGTTCCAGTGCACGATTTTGTTTTCGCTCATCACGTACGCGTCGTTTTTCGAGGTTGACCAGACTAGGTTTCGGAGTTGAAAATGCACAAAGTTGCTGCGTACTGCCCTGGTGTTGTGCGCGAACGTGTAGAAGGCATCCAGTGAGGAATCCGGAGAGGAATCGCTCGATCCCCCAACCTCCTCAACCGGCGTGCATATCCGGTCCAAAATCGAATGGTCGAAATCAACATTCGCGTAGTTTTTATACTCCGCCACTCTCTTTTCTCGGTACCGCTCGCGCGTGAACTGCAACCGGTCCCACGGGATGCCCTGGATATCACGGCCGCGTGAGGCTTGCGCACTAGTGGTGTCGCTGTAGGATGAGCCGTCGAGGCCGCCGCTCTGGAGGGTTGTGGAGGTATAGGAATTAGATCTCGTCAGCTCATGAAAAAAACTAGGGCAAACACCCGAAAAAGCCACGACACTCACCTCGTGGTACAAATCCAACGCGTGGTGTCCCCCCCTCAGGTCCAGGAACGCCCAGCGTTCGGGGCGGTCTTCGGCGGTGTCGTCCTCGAGGGTTTCGTCAACATCGACCGCCTCGTCGACCGTCTCGACGATTTGTGTTTCATCGGGTGCGGCCTCGGCGTCACGCCACACAGGCACGTCGTCAAACTCATCGCCCGACCCTGCCATGGTTTCGTCCGCCTCAGTAATAACTTCATCTCGACAGTCCTCGTCAGCCCAGGTGGAGCTATCGTTCCCCGCCATGCGTGCGACAGTCGCGACGTCGTTCACTGGTGTGTCGGCGGTGTAATTCCCGTCGCTCACCCTCATATCGTGGTGCTCACCCTCCTCCTCCTCATCGCGTTTGGGGGGCGTCGCCTCGGACGAAGCCGCGGCGTTCGCCCCGTGGGTTTGTTGCCTCGCATTATTCCCAACAGAGTTGGGGTTGGGGGGTGTGGACTCGGGAGTGTCGGGGTCGATGGGCGCGATACGCGCGCCTCGAGGGGGCGTGACGGTCACGCCGTTACGCGGAGGGTCGCGCAGGCCGTCGCTCATGCTGCGCGCGAGCATGAGTGGGGGAAGACTCGGGCATGGGGGTGTCGAAAACAAGCGCGCTAAAACCTGGCTTTTAGCGGATCTCATCTCCTCGCGCGCTTTCTGAAAATTATGGGAATGACTTCTCGCTCGGCGTTCGAACGATCGCGCCTCCCTTCACCATCATTCCTCCCCTCGCTCCCACTCCGTCGGGTTCGTGGACGGTCAGGATGGCGTCGTCCGTGACCACGCCTTCGGGTGACCCCAGGGGTGGGCGGGGAAGCAAGGTACCTGTCAAGGCGGTCGCCGCAGTCGCGGGATGGTACTGCTCAACCGTGCTTCTCATCACGACGAACAAGTTCTTGATGGGAAACGATTTCGGCCTCCCCGTGTTCCTCACCTTCATGCACATGCTGGTTTCGTTCGGGTGGTGCGAGTTTTCCGCGAACGTGGGGTGGAGCAATAGGGTGGGCTTGAAGAATTGGAAAGACGCGGCGAAGGTGTTTGCGTTGTCGCAAACGCTGGCGGTTTCCGTGGCCCTAGCAGTCGCATCGTTCAAATACGTCGAGGTGAGTTTGGAGCAAGCGTTAGCCGCGAGCACGCCCGCGTTCACCGCCGCGGGTGGAGTCGCGATTCTCGGGAAACGCGAGCGCACGAAAATTTGGCTCACCCTGGTACCGGTAATGGGAGGCGCCATGCTCGCGGCGGGGGGCGAGCCGAAGTTCCACTTGTTAGGGGTGTGCCTCGTGTTCGCGAGCAACATAGCGCGAGGCGTCAAGAGTTGTCTTCAAGAGCTGTTACTGAACAAGGAAGCGGGCTTGGACTCCATGAGCCTTTTGCGGTGGATGAGCCTGTTCTCCATGCTCACGTTACTCCCCATGTCGTGCATCCTAGAGAACCCTTCAGTTATTCTGGAAAAGCTTTCATTCGTGTATGGAGATAATAACCTTTTCAGAGCCTTGGTCGCGAACTGTTCAGGCGCGTTTTTAGTAAATTTAACGCAGTTCGTGGTGACCAGCGAAGTCGGCGCTTTGTCCATGCAAGTCTTGGGGAACGTCAAGAACGTGTTCACAACTACGGTGTCTGTTTTCGTGTTCCGGAACGCCATTTCAGTGCAGGGTGTTGTGGGGTACACTATTACTACAATTGGAGCGTTTATGTTTGGACGAGAAAAACAAAAAGAGCGACAAGAAGTGGCGCGAGCGGCGGAGGTATCGGAACGGATGAGCGAAAAATGATAATGATTGAGCGACTGACTGATGATTTTTCTTTTTTCATCGATAGTGTGCAGTGTCATCGATAGTGCTAGACTAGTAGGTTCGAATACAAGTAGAGGTTTGATTCCGTACTGTTGCTATTTTGGCAACATATACCCTCGCCCTAAAATTTGCGGTACCAGCACTGTGGTTACACCAACAGCGCACGTCACCGACACCAGGGCTAACGGTAGGAACTCGAGGGTCACGGGGCCGAACAGGAATGTGTGGCCGATTGGCGTGTACAGCTCCACCAAGGGAAGGCACACGCTGATGAACACCAACTGCGTTTGCGTGAACAACTCAGGGTAGACACTTTCTTTTCTTTCTTTTCCTCCTCGTTTGGAAGCGATAACTTCTTTCAACAAACCAGTCGCAGCGACGAACCAAACAACACAGATGAAGTGTTTCACCCAATACTCTCTACTTTCAAACAGCAAGGGTAACAACGCATACGTCCCGACTACTGATAAAAACAAAAACTCTCCAGCTTGTTTTGCGAATTCCTTTGCGCCGATTGATTCGTCGTCCGCGTCGATGGCGATTGCGATTCCAGCCGGAACTAAAACCGTCAAAATCGCCTTCTCGTGGACGTGCCACCCGAAATAGAAAGCACACAGATTCGTATAAGCAATCAGTCTTGGAAGACTTGATTGTTTTAGGGTTTGCGTCTTAGTAATTAGGTGTGCATAGAGAGCAGGCGCGGATGATAGCACTACTAGTAACAGGGATATCGACGGCGTTATTGTGGGTAACGCTACGTGCGTTTGAGAAAAACTCCCTCCGTGGCCGGTCATGCCGCCGGAGAGGTACCCGGTCGGGGCGTTTAACGTAACGCCTACCAACCGTAACGCCTTTACCAGTATTTTGTCAGAAATGCTGTATAGAGCCCAGAAATTCGCCGCCCAGTACGCGTGCGTCAACCCCCGGCCGAAGGGGAACAAGCGACTTAGCACGGCGTCCAATTGTCCGGAATACACAAACGGCCCGAGCGAAAGAATCGACACGAACAAAGCCACGCCTATGTACGATGAACATCTTTTGACGATTTTAACCAGTCTTCTTGAGTCATTAAACCACCCATTCGACCACCCCCCTGGTACGTGGTGCGCCAACAGATGTGCGGCGAACCCTGGGGCGGCGTAGGCGAACACGTGCTTAAAGTGCACCATGATTGAAAACAAAAATGCGCACGTGATTGGTTTATTTTTCAATGCGGCGGCCATCGCCGTGAGCTGTATCCCCAAGCCAAGCCCGTTGTACTGGAAGTGCACGTGGTCGATGAGTAACAGACCGGGGCTGAATAAGACTAAGACAGTTGCTAGGGGGGGGGCAAAAGATTTAACACTCGTGCTTTTCTTTGTAAGGGACGACGTACATTGCCACGCCCCCAACGCCAACACGACGTCAAAGAAAATCACAGTACATCTCTGGAACACGATACAGGCGAAGGATGTGTACGGTTCTTTCTGGACGGTGAGCATTTTCGGGTCCACCACCTTTGCGACTCTTGCTAAGGCTCCCTCGAAGTGCGCAAACAGCGGAGGGTAATCAAGCGTCCACTGGGAGGTCGCGTCGGTATACCACTCCTCCAACGTTAAAGAGCCAGTCAGCGCAATCCAGTTACGGTGCACTTCGAAGTCGGTGGAGTAGTAACAAGGGATGAGCAGTAGCTTGACGCACGTCACCAGCGCGAACGCGCGGAGGTTAGATGTGGAAACCATCCGCACGATAGACGCGGCGGTATTCACGGGGCGGGCGGTCACAGCCGCGTGCGCGCGGCTGTGGTCGTTGAATGAATTTTTTTGCAGAGGAAAACGCACTTTCTTATCATACACGCGGGTGTTTGGCCCATACCCTATGCGGAAGGCACATCCCGCAGGCCGAACACTGGATACCCATACAAAAAAGGCGAAGATTCTAACGAGAGTTTGACACCGTGCAAGCCGCCATATCACCTCTAAAGTTTGACTACGTGTCCTCCCCTTCCGCTCGTCCACGCACTCACTGACGCGCAGCGTTGGGCGGTTCCGGGAACTACTCGCTCCCAAACCGAACAGTCATGTCGAGCGCTTTAGCGTGCGTCGGGTTGGTCGCGGTCGGGACGACAACCGGCCGCGCCCCCCGCGGGGCTCTCGGGTCGAAACGATTCCACGCCAAGGCGACGTCGTCCGCGCTTAAGGGAAGCGTCGGTCGCTCCAACGTTCGCGGCGCCCAGCTCTTAACACGCGCCGAGGCGATCACCGACGCCCCCGAGAAGGATGTCAAGGCTGAAGAGGTACGAGGGGTAACACGCGCGGTTTCTTTACGTGGAACGGTTGGGTGAACGAAGATCTCCCGTGACGTAATCCCACCCCACCAGTGAAAGGATTTCTAAAACTTGCTGTGAATAATCCGACTGACCAATTCTCACCACCTCTCCTCACCCTTCCCCTTCAATTAACTAGGTTGACAAGATCCAGGCAATGCTGAACAAACCGTACGCCGCTGGTTTCGTGACGGACATCGAGACCGATACGATCGCCAAGGGTTTATCGGAAGAGACGGTGCGGATCATTTCCGCGAAGAAAAACGAACCCGAGTGGATGCTGGAGTTTCGGCTGAAGGCGTTCCGGAAGTGGCTCACGATGGAGGAGCCTGACTGGTCAGACAACCGGTACCCCGATATCGACTACCAGGCTGTATCCTACTACAGCGCGCCGAAAATCATGGAGAAGAAGAAATCACTGGATGAGGTTGACCCCGAACTGCTGAAGACATTCGACAAACTGGGCATTCCGCTTAATGAGCAGAAGCGATTGTCGAACGTCGCGGTCGACGCTGTTTTTGACTCCGTATCCATCGCCACCACGTTCAGAGAAGACCTCGCGAAGGTTGGCGTGATCTTCATGTCCATCTCTGAAGCGATCAAGGAGTACCCTGATTTGATCAAAGAGCACTTAGGGTCGGTGGTGCCGGTGGGGGACAACTACTTCACCGCTTTGAACGCCGCTGTTTTTAGCGACGGCTCGTTCTGCTACATCCCCAAGGGCGTCAAAAGCCCGATGGAGCTCTCGACGTACTTCCGGATCAACGCGGAGTCCTCCGGGCAGTTCGAACGCACCCTCATCGTCGCGGAGGAGGGGTCTTACGTGTCTTATCTGGAGGGGTGCACCGCGCCCGCGTATGATGAGAACCAGCTTCACGCCGCCGTGGTTGAAATCTCCGCCGCCAAGGATGCGGAAGTGAAGTACAGCACGGTTCAGAACTGGTACGCCGGGGACGTGAACGGCAAGGGGGGTATTTACAACTTTGTCACCAAGAGGGGGCTGTGCAAGGGGGATAACAGCAAGATAAGCTGGACACAGGTGGAGACCGGGTCGTCGATCACGTGGAAGTACCCGTCCGTGGTGCTCAAGGGGGACAACTCGGTTGGCGAGTTCTTCTCCGTGGCGCTCACGAACAACTGCCAGCAGGCGGACACCGGCACGAAGATGATCCACGTGGGGAAGAACACGAGGTCGCGGATCGTGAGCAAGGGGATCAGCGCGGGTAAGTCACGGAACTGTTACCGGGGGTTGGTGCAAGTCGCGCCGTCAGCGACGGGCGCGCGGAACTACTCCCAGTGCGACTCAATGCTCATCGGCGACAAAGCCGGGGCGAACACGTACCCGTACTTCGCAGTCCGGGAACCGTCCGCCAGAGTGGAGCATGAAGCGTCGACTTCCAAAATAGGCGAGGACCAGTTGTTTTACTTCCAGCAACGCGGCATCGACCCGGAAACCGCGGTTGGGATCATCATAAGCGGGTTCTGCAACGAAGTGTTCAACGAACTTCCCTTGGAGTTCGCCGCGGAGGTAAACCAGCTCATGAGCCTGAAACTGGAGGGCAGCGTCGGGTAAGAGAGGAATCACACGATAAAGCGAGAGACAAGGCGAGGGTATTCCATTTGGTAACAAGATCTAAAACATTCTTTATTTTCTTTTTACTCAGTTTCGTGTTCACTGCGGCGCGGCCGCCGCCTCTTCTTCCCCTTTCTTCTTCGCTTGTTCACTGATGGCCCGGGCAATCTTGCACACCCACCCTGTTGTGGCCGTACCAGTCCCCGTCTTGGCATTTTTTGCTGCAGTGGTACACCTGCTTACACGCACACTGCTTTCTTGTTTGCAACTTGCACTTCAAACACAACCCAAAGAATGTGTTCTTGTCCGCAACGCTGGACATTCCACGATTGCGGGCCATGAGATCTGATCCCATGGCCATTAAGTCTGGCGTCGCGTTGTCAAGCGCGCGCCACAGCGCAATTTTCGACGCAGACCTCGCGTCGTCGGCGGTGCCTCCATCGGACGCCAGGATATACGAATGGGCTGCGGTCCAAAACTTAACATGCCGCATCCGTTTTGCGTTTGAGCGTTCACCTCATATATACAAATGTCGCGCGTTAGCTTCTTGTGCTTTGCGAAGATACGCAGCCGCGTCCTCGTACGTCCCAAGCGTAGCGTCTCGGAACACGAGATCGAAAGCCACGCGTAAACCATGAACAACTGGCATTCGTCGGCGTGCACGGTTTCAATGCACAGTTTGATTTCGTCGTGTAACCATTTATCTACAGTGTGAGTGTCTCTTTTTAAATAACCAATGGCAGCGTCTACATTTGCAATTGCGGCTTGCAGGAACGGCGTTTCCTTTTCCCTCCTCATCCACGTCGAGTTCGCCCCAAACGCTCACACGACCCTGTATAATCGATCCGACGGTGAATTAAAATCCGCCTCGTTCTCTTCGCTGAGTGAATCGTGAAGTTTGATGATTTGGGGCATTGGACAGTTCAGGGGAGCAGAGCCGTATCGTGGCGATCATTCCCGTGCCACTCGCTCGTCACGTAACCAAGCGCTTACAAATAGAATCTTCGCCTGGGCCATTTCACCGGAGCGCAACATTCGCAGCGCTTTTCCCCAGATTTCGTGCGCATAGATGTAATCCTGCGCAGCCGGGTCGCTCGTCTGTTTCAGGTTCGGATGCGGGAGGAAGTCCTCGATAACCTGCTCAGCTGATATAATCACCTGTGCTGTCGAGTCAGTGTCGGTGGCCTGAATCAAGTGCTCCGACGGTGCTTCGCGGCGGGAGGTGCCGTCTCGGCATTTGCATTTTTTTTGTTTTATTCCGGAACCACACGGGCACGGCGCGTTCCGGTTGGGCGCCATAGGAACAAGTTGAACAACGCTCTGGGTTACGGTGCAGGGTTAGCGGCTCGCCGCGGTGCTCACGCCCGCAGCAAGGCACCCCAAGCGCACTGAGTTGTGTCGACATGGCGAGTAGCCGAGAAACCATTATGACTTTTCGGGATCTCGTTTGAAGATTTTTTCTTGCGAGCTGACAAGACGCAACGCGAAAACCGTCACTTCTACGTTGCGTTCAGAACAGTACGGTACTCGAGTATAGTGTTTACTAAGATGTCGTATCAAAATTGTTCGCGTGCGTCGCGTTCGACTTCTGTTTATTCTTTCTCGCTGCTATCGTCTCTTCTAAAAAGTTTTTTTTTCATTGTGAAAACGCATTACTTGCCTGCTGCATCTGCGCCTGCTGCGCTTGCTGGTGCTGCTGCACCTGCTGCGCCTGCTGCTGCCGCGCTTCCTGCTGCGCCGCCGCGGTGCGCTGCGCCTCCTGCGCCGCGGTCGCCGCCGCCGCGGCGGACTGCTGCACGAGCTGCACCTGGTGCATGGGCGCGGGCGGTTGTTGAGCATTCATGGGCGGCGCGGCGACCCCGGTGGACGGCGGAATTTCGCCGTTGTACGCCTCCACGCTGGTGTTCGCCGGGGCGTAGGTGGTGGGTTTAACACATCGATCCGCGGGCTCGGAACCCAAGATAGGGCCCGTTTGAGCGGTTTGTTGGGACCCCTGGGGGTTAGGGACCCCCGTGGCTTGCGTATGACCAGACGTCTGACCAGATGTTTGAGCGCTAGATGTCTCAGCCGCCGCGCTAGTTTTTTGGGCATCTTTTTTCGGCTTCATGCTTGTGGTTTCTTTCTTTTCACCCGCCCCCTTGCTCCCCTTGGAAAACCCGTCGAGGTTCAACAGCGCGCTCGCTTCCATCATCATCAGCTTCTCCTTTGCTTTTGCTTGCTTCACTGCTTTTTCGTTAGGCTTGCCGTCGTCGCTGTTGTTCCCACTGCTGGCGTGGCCGCCGCCCACCGAGCCGTTGCTCGCCGAACGGCTCATCGCCGCGTTGGCGTTGGACTGCGAAAGCTGCTGCACGATCGTGGGGTGGTGCTGCTGCTGCTGCTGCGTCGGCGTTGGGGCTCTTGACGGAGGCTGGGGCGGTGTGAGGCCCGAGCCGCCCGATGCCATCTGAGTGTGTTGCACGCCGTACGGCTGCAAGCCAGGCACGTTTTGTGTGGAGTGCGAACTAGGCCTCGCGGCGGCATTGTGAAACGCGGGCGACGTCGGCGGCGTGCTGCCGGGCGGCGGCGGGCCGGTTTGGTGCGACGGCGGCTTGGCGACTGGCGGCCGTCCGCCTTGGGAGACGTTCCCAACCGCGATGCCCTCGGTGCCTGACGCGCCGATGGGTCGTGCCTGTGACTGTGTACCCGTGAACTGCTGCGTGCCTCCGCTCCCGCCGCTGTGCGCGCTTTGGTACCCGTCCCCGAGGCTCGACATGGAGGATGCGCTGCCCACGCCGTGCGCGCCGCCCAGGAGCGATTTCCGCTCGAGCTTGCGCCGCGTCATCGCCTCGCGCTTCTCAGCCATCTGCTGGTTGTGCCGTCGTGCCATATCCGACGCTTCCCGCTGTTGCAACGCCACGAGCTGCTCCATCTCACGCTCCTCACTCAAATCCTCCTCGTCCATGGGCTGGTACGTCAAGTCCTCGGAAATCACAGAGGACGCCGTGGAGCTTGGCGCGCCGCGCTGCCACTGCCCGTGCCCGTGGTGCGGCGGGTGCGTCTGGTGCGGCGCGGGGTGATGCCCTACGTTCACGTGCGCCATCTGGTGCTCCAGGTGCGAAATCGGGTGCGCTGAAGCTGCGGGTGGGCCCCACTGTGAAGGCACAGGCGCGGAGGGATGCGCACTCGGAGGCGAATGCGTCCCGGCGGGAGACTCGGCGCCGCTCGCTTGTTGCGCGGCGGCGCGCGCGACGGCTTCAACCGCCGCCTCGATAACTTCGGGCGCGGGAGGCGGCGGAATAGCCGCCGGCGCTTCCTGAGAGGGGTACGCAGGCGGCGGCGCTGAATGGTCCATGGGCACAGTCTGTGCCGTCGGCAAACTCGGTGAGCTTGCCCTCGGCGGCGACGCGACTCCGCTACTCGGGATGGAAGCCGCGGCGTGGTGCGACTGTGACCGGGTCATCGGCCGATTCGGCGCCGGCCCTTGTCCTTTCTCGCCGTCGCCCGAAGAGTACCCTGCTAAGTCGGGCGCGCTGGAGCGTTTTTCAGTTCCTTTATCTGTCTGTGCAGTCGATACACCAGGAGATGACACGTCTTTCGCCCCCACGTCTTTCCCCCCCTCGTCCATCTTCTTCTTCCCTTCGTTCAGAAACTTGACTTCATTTTCGATTTCGTTCATAATCGTGCGGATGTCGCTCTGCGCCAGCTGAAGCTCGTCCACCATCTCGGAAGCCACTGAATACGAACTATCCGTATCCGTGTTGAACGGGAACTCCACGGTCCGCGTGTGCCCGGACGCGTCGCCAATCTTCAACCTCAAACGCAAAGTCTTGTCTTCGAGAATGCGACCCTTGACGCGGAAATCCAGCGAACCGCCCTTGCGTCGCGGTTCGCCATCCTTTTCAGACGTTTCTTTCGTCTCGCTCTGCTCCGCCATCGACGCCAAGTTGTCCTTGCTCGCGGATCGAGATGATAACCCTAACCTGGATTTTGGACGTGGAAGTCCGCCAGGCGTGTCCCTGACCTCGCTGGAAAGCTCATCACGGCTTCCCGAGGGGGACGGGTTCTCGGAGTTTGTGCTATTGCCGAAAGGCTCCTTCCCCGAGGCGTCACCATCCGCGGCGGCGCTCGGGCTCTCGCCACTCGTCCTCTGCGCCGTCTGCGCGTTCGTGGGCGAGGTGGATTCCGACCCGGCATCACTCCCCACGCGTGAAGACGACTCATTGTGACCTGTGCCAACAGCCTGCGCGAAACTGGCAGGCGACGGGTCGCCTATCTCGCTCCCCGTGCGGGATATGCTCTTCCACTCGGTTTCCCCGGAGGGATCGGTATGTCCGTCGTCGCTCGCCGAGGCTTGGGTATCGCCGCCTTGAGCACCAGAAACCTCCCCCTCCGCGTGCGACTCCCTGGCGGACCGTGACCCCTTCTTCTCATCGTCATCCGCATCCCGCTTCTCAGCCTTGTCCTTGAGCGATTCTTTCTTCTCAGGCGCCACCACGAACTGCGCGGTTCCGCCCGGTCGTTCAACCTCCGGATCCTCCTCAACCGTCGCGCGTTGCACCACCTTCTCAACAACCTTCGCCTTTGTTGTTCGGTCCAGAAACGGGTCGTTCATCAGCTCTTTCGCGTTCAAGCGCTTCTCGATAGGCGAGATGCACTTCAAAATGAACGACCGCAAATCCGCGTCGATTATTTTATCCAGCGACTCGGGCTTCACGCCCCCGGTGACTCGCTTGTAAATCTGCGCCGGGTTGGAACACTCGCAGTAGGGAACTTCGTGCGTGACTAACTCTATGATGCACATCCCGAACGAGTAAATGTCAACGCGCTCGTCGTAGTCCTCGTCGTACAGCTCGGGGGCCATGAACTCCGGTGTGCCGATTACGCTTTTCGTCCGCTGGTTTTCAAGCGCCGCCGCTAACCCCAAATCCCCAATCTTAACCTCCCCTTGGTTCTGGTTCACGAAGATGTTGTCGCACTTCAGGTCTCTATGGACGATAGGGGGCGAATGGCTGTGCAGGTAGTCCAAACCTCGTAGGATCTGTCTGCTCCAGCTCTTCACCGCCCTTAAATCCAAATTCGTCTTCAGCTTTGCCGCGTACTTCTTCAGCGTCTGCGCGCACGCCTCGGTGATGAAGTTTACCGAAATCTCATCCTTCTCGGTGACGATCCAGGAGTGGTAGAGTTTAATGATGTTCTTGTGATCGAGCTCTTTCAGAATCTCAACCTCGGAGAGCAGTCTTTGTTTTTCCTCCCGAGGTAACCCGTTCACCTTGACCTGGTTCCACGCCACGTCCATCCCGTTCTCCTCGTCAAAAGCCATGTACACGTTCTTGTACGTCCCGCGGCCCAGGAGTTTGGTCGTCTGATTTTGGTTTAATTGAAAAATAGAAATTGGGGGAATCGGGTCAGTCGTTTGTTCGTGGATGGGGGGGGGGCGTCATTGCGCGACCTAGAAAGAACAAGCAAGTGAAGTGTACGTCTGGTGACGCTTCTTCGGCTGCAAAAACAACGCAGGGTGTGCGCGTGGTGGCTCGACGCTGCGACGCGCCGCGTCACGCAAAAATCAGGGGCAACATGCACAGCTGTGCGAAAACAAGGGGCGGCCGAGATCTCACCCTTCCGAATCGGCCACTCGGGTCCCACTCCACGAACTTGGTCTCCTCTTCATCCTCTTTCTCGTCGCTCGCCCCTCCGTCGCTGCCGTCGCTACCCCCCAGCGTCTGCGCCACGACGTTGGGCTCCTTTATATCCTCCGCCCCCTCCGCGGGTGCCATGATTCAGGGAGTGTGTGCTAGTATACCCCAGCAAATCTCCCCTACTCGGTCGTCAATAGACTTGGATGTGGCTTTTCTCGCTACCGGGACGTCGTGTTAACCGCGGTGCGGGCGGGCATCATGACGCCTAAAGGGCCGGTAATCCGGTTGTCTACTTGCTTCACGAGCTTGGCTATCTAATCCAATCTTCGCAGGTTTCAACGCTAGTCGAGAGAGTCTTTGAGACGTGGTTCCCGGCGAGGGGTCGATCTGTTGGGAAGCCCTACACAAACGGCGCCCGCTTCAGCACAAATTCAACCAAGACTCCGTGTTCAACTTTACGCGACACGCAATGCACGTCCGTTGTGATTGAAAAAACAAAAAAAACGCGTGCAGGTCGATGTGACACACCCAAGGTGAGCACGAGACACTCCAAACGCCCGTCGCCGCGCGTGAACTGTGCGGAACGGGGAGCCACATGCGGAGAAGTTGTACTGTTCAGTTGGCGCACTTTTTCTGGGAGGCGCAAAAAAACGATTTTAACTCGTTGTTTTACGGTTTAAGTGATGTTGCCGTCCGTTGGAGATACGGGAGCTGACGACCACGAGAGTTTTCGTTTTTTTCAGACTATTAGGCTGTAGCATGCGCACCCTCCTCGGGCACTTCTCGACTGAAAAAGAGTGGGTTTCTGTTCCGAGCAGAGCATCTTTGACCGAACCGGCGTTTCGCGATATCTCGCCTCGCTGGAGATAACATCGGACGTCGTGAAGCCTCATCGGTACACATCATCTGCCGCTTCCGATGACCACCATCGCTGCGAGCATGCACGCGCGCGTCGCCCCTGTGGCGCGCACCGCCCCCGGTGCGGCTGTGCGCAAGGGATCGGTGCTGGCGAAGAACACGCAAGGGCGTGGCGTAAGGAGGGGAGGCGCGATCAGAGCGGTGTCATCCGCCGACGATCGCGAGACGGCATCATCGATCCATGCATCGGGCCAATCCTCAGGACGCCGTGTCGCTTTGACGAACGCCGCGGCGGTTCTCGCCGCCGCTGTTGTGCTCCCTGCGATTGCGGACGAAGAGTTTGTGGAAGCTGTCGTTGCCGCACCCGCCCCCCCCGCCCCCGTCGCCGCGAAGGCTGTGCCATTGACGCAAGTCTCCCAACCCACGATGGCGTACGAATTTGCGTACCCCACGGAAACAAAAGCCGGCGATGCCATTCGATGGGCGCCGAGCAGGCAGAGGGATACCTACAGCTCCGCGGAGCCCATGTCGCCTGACGCGCGCCAGAGAATCGTGTACGAGCTCATCGCGTTCAAGGGCCCTATGACCGCCACCGTTACGGTCGGCCCGGCGCCCCCCAAGCTGGCGGATAAAAAACCGGAAGAGTGGAAGCCGAAGCAAGTCGCGGAGGCGGTGTTGGCAGACAGAGCCACTGGCAGGATCGCCACGGGGCAGAAAGTATCACTCGCGGAAGTGGAGTACGCCAAGGAGGAAGTCATCGGAGACACCACTTACGTTTATTACGAGTACATCTCGCAGGGCTCGCCGAACTTGGCAGAACGAGAAAGCACGACGTTCCGGCACTCGCTCGGCGTCACCGCGCGGCGCAACAACTTTCTGTACACCTACACCATCTCCGCGCCTGAAACGCTGTGGGACGCTAACCAAGGGGGGGTCGAACAGGGGATCAAGAGCTTCAGGCTAACCGCGCCGAACAAAAAGAAGTTCAGGGAACCGGGGAACGAAGGGATTTTGCCGCCGTTGCCGTTTTAAGGGGCGCGAGACGGGATATTCTTTTCGCTTATTAGAGATATTCGTTTACATCGATAGATTGATATTGAGATACTAATTACTATACGTTTTCCTGGTCATCGTTCAATTCGTGTTCGTACTCGCTATTCGCCGCGACAACGGCGGAGAGTCGTCGCATTTCGTGAAATCGGCAAGCTTCCATGAGTTCGCGCGCCACTCGTCTCGCCGACACGGTGGCCGCCGCAGAAGTTTCTAGCTGAGGGTTTTTTTTTGCTTTTTCGCGGCCCCGCAACCCCGCGTCCGCTTTCGCCACCGCGTCGGCAACGTCTCCCTCCCCAGCAGTTGCTACTTGATCCGGGGTTCGGAATCCGGCTTTGAACAACGCTCTGGCTCGCGCGACGGTCATGGTCCACCCCATGTTTCGATCCAATGACACGGACGTCAACGCGGCGAGCTCGCGACGCGCGCCGGTGTCCAACTCTTTGCTCGCTTTCGAAAGGAGCTCGGCGACGCCGCGCCACCCCGCGGTTATGGCTAAATTAGCCCCCATCGCCGCGATGTTGCCCGTGTCCGCTTGGAGCTGCTGAAGCGTTCCAGAAAGAAGAGCGATACCGGCGACAGCGCTCCACCTAAGAGCAGTTTCGTGCAAATCCCCACCCTCCAACACGTTCTGAAGACACGCGGCGGCGGCGAGTCGTTTGTGTTTTTCGAATCGGATTTTCAGCTCGGGGTTCCCGCCGCCGCCGCCGCCCGTGGCTCGAGCTCTTTGCGCGTGAATCACGGAAACGCCAAGCTTCTCCCCCAGTTCGCGAAGCGCGGGGTCCGTAACTAAAGTCTCGTACCACTTGGCCCAGTCGAATTTCAGGTCGAGCGGGTTCCGCCCGCGTCCGGAATCGCCGCGCGGCACGCACAGGAACAACACGTGAAGCCTTCCGAAGGATACGTTACCTCCGTTGCTCAACTCGTCGCCTTCCAGGAAAATACCATGACGAGCGCACTCGTACAGGTCCTCGTAAAGCACGACTGCTTGCCGTACTGGAAGCGCGCTTCTGTGCAGAGCCTCGCCCCTGGTCGTGGCCCTCCACTTTCGCACGCCGGAAACGGTATCGTCGACGGTTTCAATAAGGCGCTCGTCGTTGCTCAGGTGCCGCAGGGCGGTATTGAGCGCTTGGCCTAGCCGGTCGCGGTTTTCGAAAACGCCGAACGCCAGGGTTGACCTCAACAGCTCGAACCCGTCCCTCTGTGTAACAAACAACCCGGAAGTGACGCACTGTAACGTAAGAGCGGCAATACGCTGCACGGAAGGGTCAAGGGCCGAGTTATTGAGGGTCGCGCCGGCGTTCGAGCCAACGTTTTTGGTTTCGGTTTGTTGTTCGGGTAAAAGCAACTTTGAACGCGTGGCGGGTAGCTTCGACGCGACCAACGCGAACGCATCTTCGATCCGTTTTTTGGAATCCGCACCATTACTGGGAATCACAAAGGATTCGCCGATCGCGGCGTGGCCCGCCCGCCCCGCCCTGCCCGCCATTTGGCGGTACGAGTCGGGTTTTATCGGGTGCGCGCCCTCGATGATCACCACTCGTCGCGCGGGAAGGTTCACCCCCGCGGCGAGCGTAGTGGTGCACGCCAACACCAACAGCGCGCCGTCCCGAAACCCTTCTTCGATGGCTTCTTTCTCCTTCGCACGTAAATACGCGTGGTGGAACCCTATCCCAACCGAAGTCACCTCCATCAGCGTTTGGTTCGGCGAACCCTCCGCCGCGGCTGTGAGTTTGTGGCGCAAACGAGTGCGCGCCGAGGCGACGGCCCTGGTGTCGGCAAACTTTACCAGAGTGTTGGTGGTGGTGGTGTTTCCCGTATCGTGTGTACCCGCACACCGAAACGCCCTTGTCAAGCTTAGTGCCAACGCCTCTGTTTTGTTTCGGGACGGGCAAAACAACAGTGTGGAGAAGCCGTCTTTCGCGGACTCCGCGGCGAGGTTCAGAGCGGCGCAGTCGACGGGCAGAACCTCGGGTCGGTGTAAAGTTTCGGGAGATAGCACTTGCGGGACGTTGCGAATCGCGTGGAAACCCAGTGCCCCCTGGTTTCCAGGAAACGCAGTCGAAGTGCCTGGCGTGGTGGAAGTACCTGGCAAAGCATTCGTCGAACAGACTTGGTTCTTTTCTTTTTCTTTCTTCTCCGCGTCTCTTTCCTTCGCGAAGACCAAATCGCCCGCGATGACAAACTCGGTGAGCGGTACCGGCCGGTAGTTTGTGACGAACAACTTCGCGTTGAGCCACCCTGCTAAACGCTCCAAGCTGTCGTGAGACACCGTGGCGCTCATGGCGATGATTTGAGGAGGAGCGCGGGGGTGGATGACCGATTGGGGTTTGTCATCGTCGACGTTTTTGTTTTTGTTTTCCTTCTTGTCCCGCGCCAGCCACGCGCGTTTGCGTTCGTGGAACCGCAGTTTCGCGAGCGTGGACTCTAACGTGTACCCGCGGTCGTCATCCCCAACCATGTGCAGCTCATCCACCACCACAGCGCACAGCTCATCAATTCGTCCTTCCGCAATCAACCGGGAAACACACACGTTGGCTTTTTCAATCGTCACAACCGCCACGGCTTCTTGGCCGGGATTCGACAACGGTTTTGAAAGAGGCGTTCCCTCGGATTCGCCCGCGAACCCGCGCACAGCGTCCGGGCCATTGTGCTTACCCGCCCCACGTTTGTACATCGGCGCGAGCAGTTTTTTCAAATCCTCAACCTTCTCGTTTACTAAAGACTGGAAGGGTAGGATTACTAACGCACGGCCTGGGTTTCCCTCCCTCGCGCGCTTCGCGAGCGCCCTGACCAGCAAAACGTTCGCAACTAAACTCTTGCCTCCGCTCGTGGGGGCGCAGTACACCAAGTTCGATCCATCCGCGCCTTCGTCAATCGCAGCGCGTTGCCACGGGTACACCGTGCCTGACTTGATGCCACTGGATACGAACCTGTTGACCACGGCGGGGGGGAGGCCGAAGGTTTTGAGGCGCAAGTTCGCGGGGCCCGTAGCGCGCTCAGATTTGCCTTTACCAGGAGGAGGAGGAGGGTGCCCACGAGTTGTAACGTTCGGCAAGGTCTTCACGCCGAGGGGGTGTGCGGGGGGGCGACCGGGGTGGTCCGCGCCCGGTCCCAAACGTCGCGTAGGAACACCACGGAACGCATCCGCGTCGTCATCTGGCCTCCGAGTCGCCCCTAGACGCCCCGCGTACCCCCCGCGCCCGCGCGTCTCGATCGGCTGGTGTGCCAGTAAATTCTCGTCCAACGCTGCGAGGACCGGGTCGAACGCCGGTGCCCAACGCCTAACGCCGTCCGCTGGTGGGGGCGGAGCCCGCCCCGAGACGGATGTTTCACCACCGACCGTGTCGACCCCGACGCCGCGCGCTCGGTCCTCCACAGACGCCATGCGCGGCACGCATTGGGGGGGGCGCACCGAACGAGCAACGATCTTCGATTTTGCAGCAACAAACCTCGCGACGTCGACTTCGTTTCTAGGTTATGGCGGCTAACTGTTTGCCCATAAGCAGTTATTTTCCCGCCGCTTTTTGTGTTTTTGCTGACGTCCTTTCATTTACTACGGCATAGCGGGGCGCGTGGTTCGGGCGACACGAACCTACCGCCATGGCGGGAACGCCGGCACATCACGAAGCGCTTCTCGAGCTCATCAGGTACGTCCGTGTTCCACACGCACTGCGCCACGAGAAGACTCTTTCAAGTCGTGCGCCACGGTTCCTGCGCGCGCGTCTGCGTAGAAAATGAGATTCGGGTGCCAGGAAAAGCTGCACGGCACCCCCGACAGACACTGACCACCCGCTTCGTTCTCACACCTCCTCTTGTAAACAGGCTCGATGCGCCTGACCGGCGCGTGGAAGGTTTGGTGATGGACCTGATGGTGCGTGTGATGTGCTTTACTCCCAGCTTACGCCACGTGTTTCATTCTCCACGTGGAAAGTCAATTTCCATTTCCATTTACCGCCAGAACTGAGTGTTGAGTTCCCTAAGTTACCTTACCTCCCACTGACCCACATCTTTTTTTCTTCCTTTATCTACAGGGCGAGATCGCGCACACCGGGTGCGTGCGTTTCCCTTGGGTTGAGGTCAGGGTCGCGGTCGCGGCGTTGGCGCGGGACGCGACGCTCGACTTGGCGCGGCGAAACGCCAGTCTGTCGATGAACGTGAGCTCCGCGTCAAACCCGGATGCGGCGCTGGACGAGGCTTTGCGATACGCGGAGGGCTTGGCCTCTGAAATTGTGGAAGCGTTGACCTCTTTCCCGGAAGCGCCGTTCACGGTACAACGACTGGTGGAGCTTTTGCTGGAGCCTGATTCGTACTGCGCGACGCCTGAAAAACTGGCGCGCGCGGCGGGCAAATTGTTGGTCGTGACATCGATGGTGGCGACGGCAGCGCCCGTGGAGTCGTATGCGCAGCACGTCACGACGGAGGAAATGAAACACGCGAGCGACCCTTTACGCGTGGAGCAGAACACGTTTTTCAAGTCGATGGTGGGCGAGGCGACGGAACCGGCGAGGCCTTTGGAGTTGGAGGAGAAGGGGATTGAGTCGACGTCAGAGCAAGTGACGGAATACCCGGGCACCGTGGTCGATGTGCCTGTGTTGTCCCCTGAGGTGTTGTCACACACGGAGGTCTCCGTGGCAGAAAACCGCGATATTGATGGTGTTGAACAGGTAAAGCTCGCGATACCTCTCCACGACACCGAAGACGGGAAAAGGGGCGAGAAGCGAGGGCACGACGCGATTGACGGTGAAGTTTTCGTCGACGAGATTGAGAATCGTTTAGTGGAGTCGGCGCTTCCGGGAAAACCCGCGGAAGTCAACGCTGGGGTGGAGCTTTTGACCGCGGGAGCGTAGGGGAGGAATTCATGAGTAAAGAGATGTACGGGTAATAACGACGGGAAAACGCCTCGTAAGACGCAAAGGGAGACGCAGAGAGACGCACATATGTGTAGCAGCGTTTGTAAAAAAAGAAAGACTGCACACAAAACGTTTCGAGTTCAACGCACTTTATTGAAGCCCACTACGACGTATTTTTCACTACTCACTCCGGTCTCTCCCCACTCCGTAATGTCGCAGCCCCCGGTCGCGGCGACGATGACGTACCAGACGGTGGAGTCCTCGGACCTCCCACCGACACGGTGGTCGGATGGCACGTTCGAGTGCATCAACGACCCGCAAGTGTGTGTGCTGGGCGCGTGTCCGATGGGATGCGTGCAGTACCTGTACGCGGTAAGTCACAGATGAAATGACGCGTAACACGAGCACCGACGCGACGCGCTCCACGATCGCCAGCTGTGTTGTCTCACTGCACCGCCCGTCACGATTCGCGTGTAGTGTCTCTATCACCCGTACCGTTCGCGTCGGAACGCACGGGATGTATCCTGATGACACAACTCGTGCCGCACGCTGACATTCTTTCCCAATCTCAACCACCATCCCATCTTTCTGCAATCTTTCCAGGCCAACGCCGACTCCGCCGGCGTCGAGCAATTCGAGACTGCGTTTTTCAAAGTCTGCGGATTGACTGTCGTGGTGCCGAACGTGATCGGGGCGGTTGCCGCTACTGCGCCTGCGATAGGCGCGGCGCTGTCCCCGATAAACACTTTAACGTCGTTTGCCATGGCGTGGTTTGGCGCGACGAACAGATCCGCGATGCGGCGGAAATACAACATCCGGGGAGTTTCAGAGTGCGCGTGGGTGTGCGCGTGCACTTCGTTCATGTTCGACGGCGACGAAGAGAAGACAGACGACTTCTGCTGCTACCTGTGCTGCTTCCCGTGCGCGGTGTGCCAGGAAACGAGGCACTTGCGGCGGTACAATTTGGGCACGGTCGCGGGGCGGTTCCGGCCGTACGACGACTTCGGACGACCCGGAACGCACCTGACGTACTCCGCACCGTCGCTGGCGCACATGCGGAACGTACCGGTGGCGCAGGTTGTGCAGCCGGGGGATTTGAAATAATCATGTATACTGTATTATTATTCGAACATCGTGCACTACTGTATACTGTATTCTATTGACATTCTATTGGGTTGCCGAAACTCTAGGCTGGAACTCAAAACTAAAAGCAAGTCTCGAATCTCTATTCCTCACGGCTCTTGCTTGATTCGCTTTGAACTGGGCGCATCCGCGCGGGCCACTTTGCACTTTGCGCACCTGCTCTTTCGCTTGCCGTGGGGGCAGGGGGTGCACACCGCGCAGCCGTCCTTCCGCTTGCCATGAGAGCACCTCTTTATAATACCCATCACTCTCGACTGATCCTACTATCGACAAAATTTATCCCCCTTACTCGCGGCTCGCAGATCCAGCCGCTCCTCCGCGGACATGTTCTTCTTACCCTTCCAGCTCTCGGTGTACCCGTGCAACACCTCAGGGGCTTCCCGGTAGTTCGTGCCGTAACACACGGACCGGCCTTTCGCGTCGTTTTGTCGTTTCTTCTCCGCGGGGAACAGCTCTTCGTACGTGCCTTTGGCTTCACCTCCAGGTTCGCCCCCGATTCCCCCGACGCTCTTGTCCCCCAACGCCTGCTCAACACCCTCAACCGAGGCCTTCTTGTCCTTCTTCTTCTTTTTCTTCTTTACACCCAGTGACCCGCCGTTCTTGAAACTCAAAGAACCGCCGCGAACCTTGTCGTACGAAGACATAGGACGCGAGCGTGAATGAGACGGATGCTCACTTTTTCTCGTTTTCCCTGCGACGCGTTTCCCTTTTCGGGAGACTAAGTTCCCACTGCAAAAGTAAATAAATAAAAACGAGGGTCTAATAACCCACCAAAATCCAACATTTTGAGATCCGGGCCGCGGAGAGGAAAGTTGACCTTTGCAAAATCTCAGAGTCCCTCGCCAAGCGCGTTCACGTTCAGACTCTGCACGCGCCACACCCGCGCACGCATATCTCGGTCGTCCAGCACGGTCACGATGTCTGCCGAGGAAGAAACCATGAACACCGAGGAGGTACGTTTCACTTTGCGTTTCCTGACGCGCGCTCTTTTTGCCCATTCGGGATCTCTGTCGCTTTGCGAGCGCCAATTATGATTCTGGGCGCGGGAACGCGGGGGGCGCGTGCGTCGCGCTTTGTGTAGATCACGCGTCTCCGCTGGGTGATGATACGTGCCTAATGGTAATTTTATCACACTCAGGGCGTCGCGTCGGTCGTTTCGGCAACAGCGCGGCCTCACCGCCGTGTTCCATTCCCGCGAACCCGCCTCCCGATTCCCCGCATTCTCGCCGCGTAATCGTGCGCGATATCCAGCACAAGCACTGATGCCGTTTCCCCTCCCACCATATCCCTCCACCATAATCGCTCCATCTCGCGCAGCCCGTCGACGTCCCTCTCGAGCATTCGGAATCCGCGGAAGCCGTGGTCGAGTCCGTGGAAGACACGGAAAACGACGAGGTGCGTGCCCCCCGATCCATCCTCGGCCGCTTTTGGAATCACAATTGAGGGAGGCGATGTCGAACGCGATTGGATTCAATTTTGGATAGTTTACGTCCAGACGCCGACGCTCATGGGAGTGGATTCGTCCGACCCTTGGCCTACTTGTCTGGTGTTATTGATCTTCCACGATTGCTCTTTTCTCGGTTGTATGTCAACACTCCGATCGATCGAGACATACTGCCTGTTCTGCCTGTTTACTGACCCAACCCTCCTCGCCTCCCCTTTTCCAAATCCCAATCTGTGATTCAAACAGGAACCTGCCGAGCAATCGAACGCGGAAGCCGTGGTCGAGTCCGTGACCCCCGAACCAAACGCCGCGGTTGATGAGGAGACCGACGCGGCTATTGAAGAAGGCGGCGAGGCTGTCGTGGAGTCCGCCACCCCCGAGCCCGTGATGGAGTCGGCGGAGGGCGCCCCGGAGGGCGAACCGACTGGCGAGGAACTCCAAGAGGGCGAAGAGGACCCGAACGCGCTTGACGCTGTGCCCGAAGGTGGCAACTACGACGCCATGCAAGACATGGCGGACGCGTCTGAAGAATCAGCCGCGGCTCGGCTGGCGCAGCTGCAACAGCAGGTCGAGGCGCAGCACCAGCAGCTCGAGGTTGAATCGAAGACAAACGCCGAGCTGGAGGACATGCTTTTGCGAATCGAAAAGCATTTCAAGGCAGAGCAAGTCGCGCGGCGCACGGCGGAGGAAAAGGCGAGCTCCGCTGAGACGCAAATCCTGGAGGAACGCGAGCTCCGTGAAAAGGCGCAGCTGGAGCTGAAAAATAGGATGCACGAAGGCGAGAGGAACGCTCAGCTCAAAGCGGCTTTGGCTGCCGAGAGAGGCGCCCTGGAAGCGGAAAAGGCAAAGGTTGAGGCTGAAATCGAAGAAGCGCGAGGCGACGCGCAGCGAAGCGCTGAGGCGTTGGCCAGGGCGGAAGAAGCTATTCGCCAGGAGGAAACAGTGGCGCGCTTGAAACTCGAGTCCGAGCACAACGCCAAGGTTTCCAGACTCGCCGTGGAGATTGACCGCCTGAAGGAGGAACTCGAGCAGCGCACGAACGCCATGGGCAACGAGATGATGCGGTGGAAGAGCCAAGCAGACGCGGCGGCCAATGCTGTGTCCCTCGCGAAGGATGAAGTCATGGAGCGCAAAAAAGAACTCGACAACACCAAGGAGAAGATGGACCACCTCGTGGAGAAGCTGTACATCGGCCGCGAGAAGGGCCTCGAGTTACGAGGAGCGATCGACTTCCACCTGGAGCGCCACAGGACGAACTTCGGCGGCGGGCGACACGACGCGCTTCCTGGTTTGTCGCGAAAGAAACCGGCGGCGAAACCGTCGGCGGCGATGTCCGCGCCGGCGCCCGCGAAGCGAGGGGCGCGTGGTGCGCCTCGCAAAATGGACACCGCCGCGAGAGCGCTGCACGACGACATGTACGGCAGCAGGGACATCAACGCGCCCGGCGGGAGGGCGCCCGCGGGCGGCGGGTATGCGCGAGCGCGAGGCGGAGGCATGAGGCGCTAATTTGATTGATCGAGGAGGAGAAGTGAGAGAGAGAATGAGGATTCTACACGTGGTTCGAACCACGTGTTCGAATAACCTGTACATACGCGTGCGCGCACGCACTTGAGTATTTTATTTATCTGAGAATGAATTAAGTGTTAAAACGTTGAGCCTATCACGTCGTCCTCCTTTCTAACCTTTTCACCCGACCTTACTTGATTGATCCTTCAATGGATAAAATAAAGTCCACGTCTTCCAGATTATCCCGACATCAGATTACTCGTCCATTTCCCGGGGCGCGCGCGGCGGCGACGCGAGGGGGTTCGTGATGAGGTCGAGGGGGTCTGCGATGTCGCCTCCACGTCACCGTCCATGGCGCCAGCACCGCCCTACAAACATGTTCCTCGACCCGTATTTGTACCTCTACGCGCTGGGGAGCTTTAGCAACGGGGTGTTCATTTCGTTGCGAGGTCCTGCGCTTCCGGAACTCGCGGTGAGGGTCAACACACACACAGCAGAGTTGGGCGCGTACCTGGGTTTCGCCGGGCTGAGCGGCGGGGTTTTCGCGATTCCCACCGGGGTGGCGCTGGACAGAGTAGACGCGCACCGCGTGTTTACGTTCGGTTTGCTGTTGAGAGCGGTGAGTGTCGGGGTGACGCCTCTTTGTCAGAAGCTGTGGCAAGTTAATCTACTAGCGGTCGTGCAAGGCGCGACGTTGCCTCTGATTGGAATCACGATACGCGTTTGTCTTGTCAGGGCGGTGGGTAGACACCGAACCGCGCAAGCCCTGAACTTCACCATGGGCGCGTTCGGGTTAGCCTCCATCGCCACGCCGCTGGTGTACACGGAGTGTCAGAAATTATTTGGGGACGCGACCGGGTTCCGAGTTTCGTTTTTTTTAGTCGCGGGGGCGTACGCTTTGCTGGCGTGCATTTTGCAAAACTTCAAAACGCCGGTGGAGGAAGAGGAAGGGGTTGGGGAGGGCACTAGTAGTGGGGATGATGCTGGGGTGAATCTCGTCTGGGATGCGTTGGTTGGGGATACGTTGGATGCTGGGGATGGCGTAGTCAGGAATTCTGCCGACGAGAACTTTTCGTTTTGGAACGGAGATGACGACGGATTAACGGATTCAAATTTACCAACACGCACTTCCCGGTCCCCAACCCGACGTCGGTTGTTCTCTGCAGACGATCCTTACGATAGTGACGATTCGTATGACCAAGAGACAGGTGATGACTACGCACGTTTGGTTTCTGAGAAGAATGCAACCTCTTTGCCTTACCCGCCGCTGCAAACTTTGCTCCCCATGACAGCGTACATGCTCCTTTCCGTGTCCTCTGAAGTAACCTACGGGTCGTGGATATACACCATAGCGGTTGAGCATACTAGGTTCAGCACACACAACGCAGCGTATTTAACCTCCAGTTTCTGGGCGACGTTCACGGCGACGCGGTTCGGGTTGGCGCTGGGCGGGGTCCGGCCTTTGACTGCTATTGTTTTTTCGCACGCAGTTACTTTATTTGCGACAGCGGCGTTAGCGGTGGTATGGTGGGGAGGCTTGGACTTGGTTGGAACGTGGCACGATAACCCACCAACTTCCAAAATCCTGCTATGGGTAATCACCCTGTTGACCGGAACAGGCACCGCGGGGATGTTTCCCAATGGCATCGCGTTGGGGAGAAACTTTTTTCCGTTGGAGGGATTCGCGCAGGCGTGTTTCGAGCTCGGGGCGTCAGTAGGGTCTGGGATAGGGCCGCTTTTAGGGTCAACACTGTTCCAAGCTACCCACAAATACGCCGCTATTCCAGCAACCTGCGCGGTGTCTGGGGTTGGGGCGGTTGTTTGTTTGTGTGTCGCGTTGGGTAACGATAAAAACATGAAAAAACGACAAACGCGAACTGTAGACGACTCGGAAAATACCTTGGCGAATATAGACACAGTTACCGGAAACGAACCGGCACTCGGGACGCCGTTACTGCGCAGTGACGGGGATGACGTATACGGGTGAACGCGGGTGATTACGTGGATGTAGAGTGTATTTATGTTAGCTTGTAGATGTTGTAACTTGTCGAAAAGACATTGACGTCTCTCCCAAACTGAAATACAAATAATGTTCCAGACTGGCCAAAAAGTGCTTATTCCAAAAGTGCTAGGCAACCCTCCGCACTTCCCCAGGCGCACCGCTGTGTGAAGCAAAAACGACCATGCTGTTACTTACCGCGAGTAACTCTGCTTTGGCGCTGTCCACGATTCGTGGTACGGTTCGTTCGTCGCGAAGTGTGGGAGGCAGCACTTCGCGTGCGATCAACACGCCCCGAACCGCCCCGTTGAAAAACGTGTCGTCCGTGAGATTCGGGAAAAGAAACGCACCACGCGGTGTTTCTTCTTTGGCTGCGTTGCCTCCGCTGGCTGTGGAAACCATCTCGGCTCCTTCCCTGATCACCGAACTCGCGTTTGGCGTGGAGGAAACGTTCATCGTCGTGGTCGTCCTCGGCTTCATCGTGTACATCGCGTTGAACTTTGAGGAGATTCAGGCGAAGCAAAAAATCGCCACCGACAAGGCGATGGCGGAACAGAAAAGAAGCGTCGACGACGCCATGGCGAAACAGAAGAGGGATATCGATGCGGCGATGAAGAAACAAGAGCGGGATATCAAGGGAGGACCTAGGTAACGCAGGTTAGTGTCGTGTAGTCACTTATACTCTGATTCCTACGAGGAACAACGCGACGAGCTGGAGGTATATTTATTTATTGTTTACAGGTTTCACTCGCTTCCGCGCGAGTTATACTACCTACCCCCTATCCTTGATTTCCACTGTTCTTCCAGCACGGCACCCCTTTACTCTTGTCGCGCCGCAGCACGGCTTTTCTTGAAAGGTATCGCTGCAGCACTTTAAGCTATACGTCGCGTGCGTTCCGTGCTCCGAATCCGTTACCAGCATCTCGCCGGTGCGAACGACGTTTTTATCACGCGTGACCCACCCGTTTCCGTCGCGCTCGCACTGCCCTAGGCAAACGCAGCGCTGAACGGTCGGCACTCCGCACAGAGACGGGAACACGCAGAAACTGTCGTCGCCGCATGGCACGTGGTGCGTGTGCAGCTTGAAGCTCCCTAAGCAGTTTTGGTACGCGAAGCAACCAGAGAAGTTGCCAAAACTTTTCCTCCTGGCCAAAATGAGCAAAATAAGCATCACCCACAAATCCTCACCTCCGGCATCCCCACTGAGCCGTCTGGACACCGACAGACCTAGAAATAGGATCGTTCGGTAGCAAACGTCGCCCTCTACACGCCCATCGTCTCATAATGCAAATAGAGTCGGATGTTGACTAGCTGAGGGCACTTGCACGTGTATCAAGAGTATGTAAAGGGGTGTAAATGTACAAAAATCACATTGTAACACGATACATATTTTTTAAATTCGCCACGCGATGCCAACAAAAGCCCCGGTGTGGCCTTCGCCTAACCGGACTTCATAGAAACAGCGTCGGACCAACAGGTCCGATTCAACCATCACCTATAGGCGAGTTCAGTCTCGTCAATTTGTACTTTCAGTAGTTTGGAAATTCATACTACGTGAATGCACTGTGTGCGATAGTATAGTGGTTAGTATCCCACGCTGTCACCGTGGAGACCGGGGTTCAATTCCCCGTCGCG
>MDSY01005831.1_pt1 | contig 29364 bp, 23 predicted proteins | sample 811131 | NCBI WGS metagenome assembly MDSY01 (sample SAMN05326643, study PRJNA326480) | marine metagenome | isolation source: seawater | place: Atlantic Ocean: South West | collected 2010 | reverse complement strand
TACCATTCGATGGTAGTTTAATGAGTACTGACTAAAACTCCCGTCTTCCTCAATTAACTTACTCGCCCTGTTATCAAGCCATCGCCGACCAAGCTTTTCATACTTCTCGCCATCTGGTACTCCAGAAGCATCTAACCAACTACCTCCTATAAAGAGTGCAGCAGCTTCTGAGGTACCATGATTATTATTCTGCGCAATTGCGTAATGAATTGTCGGCGCGATTCTGCGGAGATGTAATCTGATTAATTCTTGAAGACCTAATAATGAGTCACGTTCTTGTCCGAGCATCAAAGCCGCACTGCATAAATGCATTACCCGTATTGAGGCCTCCTGGCCGCATTTCCAATTGGGCCCCAGATATGGCGGATTACTCTCGATCCAATCAGATAGCCAATAATTCAGTCTTTTTAATGAACCTTCATCCCCATTACGTGCGCGCTGAGCAAAAGCTACAACCCAATTCATTCGGGACTGCTCCCAAATTAATTTAATATCTCCTACCGAATCATCAAAATCAGAAATTTTCCACCAAGGCTGCAATTTAGAAGCAACGCTATCACCCGTAATAGGATTATTTAGCCACTTTGGAGGCTCATCTATTAACATATCTAGATAACTAAACAGGGTAGCGGAAGTATCCCATGTTGACACCGTAACCAGGCCTGACTCAGGCAATCTAGATTTTGCAAAGAATGGGCCAGGAGGGATGGTTGCTTCTATAGTACAAACTGGATGAAGAGAGAACCGCATTAGCACCCTGTATAAGATAACCGTTACAAACTCCGGAAGGCCTAGCGCTAACACAGTTTTGATTCTCGATATTATAAGCTGCATTATATAAATCTCGCTTACTGATCTAACAATATATCGTTAGCTTCAATCGTAAATCGAGCAACTTCAAATATCTCATCAGCAGGAATGGATGGGATTCCGGCTCTGATACCTTTTATAAAAGCTTCCGGGCAAGCCTGCTGTCCCTTGTCCTGACTCCAAAGATTCAATTTTTTGAAGCCTTTCCAACCATACCCTTTTAGCTTTCGGAAATTATCCAACTGTAGAACTTTACCATCGGTAAACACCTCAATACGTTCTTTAGGAAAGTTTGAGGCACCATTCGCTAAATACAAAATCGTACCAAAAGAACCATCTTCAAAGCCTAAAGTAATTGATGATCGATCCTCCATAATGGTTCTCGATGAACCTGCAACCATAGCTCTACCGCTGACGGAGACAATCTTTTGACCAACTAGAAACCGCATCAAATCTATAAAGTGACAACACTCCCCTATGATTCTACCTCCACCGACCAATGGATCTTGAGTCCAATGATCTTTTGGTATAAATCCAGCATTCACAGTGACTATGATGCTTTTTGGAGCCTTTACACTCGACAATAGATCATGCATCTTTTGAACTTGAGGAGCGAATCGGCGATTAAAACCGACCATTAACTGAGGACCAGCGATTCCTGTATCCTTACTGTGAGCATCAAAATATGAAGATTCAATCAACGCTAGACTGTCTCTGTCGATGGCTAAGGGTTTTTCTACCCAAACATGCTTATTGGCATTCAGGCTGTCGATTACATATTTTGAGTGGGTATTGTGCTGAGTCGCTATTACAACGGCATTCACCTCAGATTCTGCTAGCATTTCAGCAACATCAGTAGAGGCCTTTAAAAATCCACCCTTCTTGCCGTGAATAACAGAATTAACGCCATTAGCCGTGACCAATGTGTGCAACTGCCCACCTGCGGCCTTAAACGCTGGAATTAGTATACGTGACGCATAATTTCCAGCGCCAATAAATCCTATAGTGGGGCTATCTCCATCAAAGTGCTCTTGTCGATCTAAGGTAATAGATCGAGACAGACGTCCCCTTGTCTCTGAACTATAATCAAGAAGAATACCGAGCCCTGAAGTATTGGATGAGAGCTCTTTATACGCAGCCGATGCATCGGTAAATTCAAAACGGGAAGATATAAGCGGCTTAACATCAACCACTCCAGTTGAAAGAAGATCTAAAAATGCCTCAAAGTTCCGCTGCTCAGTCCATCTAACATAACCTATCGGGTAATCATTTCCATCATCTTCATAAGAAGCATCATAACGGCCAGGGCCGTATGAACAACTTACCTGAAAGATAATCTCTTTTTCATAAAAGTCCGATCGGTCCAACTCTAACCCAACCACACCTACCAAAATAATCCGACCGTGCTTTCTGCACATTTGTGCAGCCTGCTTCATCGGTTCGTTAGACTTGCTAGAGGCCGTTATTATTACTCCATCCACACCTCTATCTCTACTCAAACTTGCGGCCTGCGATAGCGCATCACCTCCCGTGACCGGATTACATATCTCAGCGCCAAACTGAGCAGCCAGTTCAAGCTTATTGTCATCAAAATCGATTGCTAAAACTCGGCAGCCATTTGCCTTTAGTAATTGAACGACCAACAAACCAATAAGCCCAGCGCCAACAACGACAAACGATTCCCCCAATGTAGGGTTAGCCAATCGAACCCCCTGCAAACCAATACTACCAACCACAGTAAACACCGCAGAATCATCATCTACATTGTCCGGTATACGCGCGCACAGGTTATTTTTCACGGTGACAATGTCTGCATGAGCACCGTTAGACACAACACGGTCGCCAATTTGAAAGCCTTTGACTCCTGGACTTATTCCCTCCACAACACCTACATTTGAATAACCTAATGGAATTGGTTGCCCCAACTTGGACTTGACTGCGTCGTAAGTCGTCATTAGCCCATCAGTAGCCACCTTATCCAACACCATTTTTACTTTTTCAGGTTGTTTTCTGGCTTTATCTAGGTAGGACGACTGAGCGAATTCAACTAACATTCGCTCAGTGCCAGCCGAAATAAGGGACACGTTACTAGCAATTTTTAACGAACTGCTTGACAGCATTGGAGCAGGACTGTCGACGATTAAGGTCTCGCCGGAAGATAAATCTTGTAATATTTGCTTCATGTTATTTGGACCCCGTTGACAACTTTACCAAATCAACGTGCTGTCGACACCAAATTTCAATACACATCAAAGAAAAAATAGTATAAGAAGCATCCACTTGACCCTCATCATTCCTGCTTATAAGAGCGTGTACTGCTTCAGGATCAAATAAACCTCTGGAATACAGTGATTTTCGACTCAGTAAATCTTCTAAATAGTCACGTAGCTCAAATTTCAACCAACTTCGTAAAGGAGCACCGAAGCCAGTTTTAGGCCTATATATTATTTCCTTAGGCAAATATGCTTCCATCGTCTTTTTAAAAATCCATTTCCCTTGTCGTCCATTTTGTTTCAAGTTATCAGGAATGGTAGCAGCATATTCAATAAGATTATTTGCCAGGAGTGGAACACGCACTTCAACACCTGCGGCCATAGACATCTTATCGGTATACATTAAGTTGTGATCAGTAGTAAAAAAACGTTGCTCAAGAGCCAGCATCTTATCCAAATCAGTTGAACCGGGATGAGCGTGAGCTAAAAAATCTAACATTGGCTGCTCAGCTAACTCATTTTTAATTTCATTTCTGAAATCATTTGTGTACAAAGAAAGTAATTGACCTTGATCAGCCCATTTAAAATAATTAATTATTCTACTTTCACCCACAAGCGAGATGCCATTAAATAGCTTAGCAAGCCGTCTGAAAATGGTTACTCTTCTATCTAGTTTACTGGTAACAAACTCAGTAGCCGACAGAAGAACCTTTGGGAGTCGCTGTATTTTACTATCTATCATACTTGCATGATGACGCCGATAACCAGTGAAAATATCGTCTCCACCTGCCCCAGACAAAAGAACTTTTATCCCATTTTCTCTCGCCAATTGTGAGATGTAAAACACATTGAGCGGTGCAGGATCGCCTAATGGCTCATCGAGCATCCACACCATTTTTTCCAAATTTTTGACGAGACTTTCTGGATTTACTTTAACTATCTCTAGGGGAACCTTTAGATGTTGTGCAGCCAGACGAGCATATGGTAAATCATCTGCCATTCCGTCATTTTCGGTATTACTAGCGTCAATCGTGAAACAGGTGATGTTCGGATCGACTTCTTTCGCAAAGGCAACAATACTCGTAGAATCCAAACCTCCTGACAGAAATGCACCGACCGGAGCATCTGACAGCATTTGATCATGAACAGCTTTTCGTAGATTAACATCCAGCTCCGCGATGATTGACCTCACTGGAGTCTTTATATTCTTACTTGGAACTTTACAGATAGGCAGTTGGTAAAATATTTGTCGCTCTACAATCTTCCCATTAGTTACTACTAAAGTCTCGCCAGGATTATGTTTTTTGATCTCTGCAAATGGAGTACCTTCCCCTGGACACCACTGAAAGGTCAGATATCTGTTAATATTTGACTTTTGAAGCGTCAATGCAACTCCTTTCAGTACTCGTTCGATCGCTTTGATTTCGCTGGAGAAAACTAGGCTACTTCTATCCTGATAATAATATAGCGGCTTAATTCCTAATCCATCTCTAGAAATAATGAGTTGATTTTTTTCTCTATCGAAGAGACCAATAGAAAAAATACCATCGAGCATCGCGAAACAATCCAGCCCATATTCTTCATACAATTTAAGAATAACCTCTGTATCAGTGTTACTGGAAAAGGTGTATCCCAAACATTCTAGATTTTTCTTTAAAAGAGGAAAATTATATATTTCTCCATTAAATGTAATTACCAGCGACTTACTATCATTGCTCATTGGTTGAGCTCCAGAGCCGGTCAAATCTTGTATGGCGAGCCTGGTATGCCCAAGAAAAACGCCTTTATCGAAAAACAATTCAGAGCCCGAACCATCTGGCCCTCTATGATCGAGGGCTGACAATGATTCTTTAAAAGCTACCAAAAATGAATTTTTAGTATGTCCAGACAAAAACGCATCTTTATTTATATCATGAGAAATTCCCAAAATACCACACATATATTTTTAATCTCTTTGTAGTTTTAGAACGTTAATTATGACGTCACTTAGCTTGGGGGATAGAGCGAAATAAAGACAAGCATAAACTCTCGGATAATTACAATAACTGAAGTAAGTTACTCAAATTAGCGTCAAAATCATGCTCCCTTTTAATCGTTAATAGGGCCTGTTTAGACTGAATCTCAATTAAATTAGGATTTTTAATATATGACTCCATAGCCATCTCTAAAGAATCTGCGCTCTTTGATTCAATTAATATCCCATTAACATTATTTTTTACGGTATCTGGAATTGCTCCAACACTGGTTGCTATCGCAGGGATTCCCTTGCTCATGGCTTCTAGCAACACATTGGGAAAACCCTCTGCATAGCTAGGTAAAACAAGCACGTGGGTCTTATTTAGATACTCGTTAATCTGATCTTTTTTAAGCCAGCCAGTAAAATTAACTAAGTCTTTACCCAAACTAGACTCAATATCACTAGTCACGGCATCCTTTAGATCTCCATCACCAATAACATTTACTGAGAACAAGTAACCTTTACGCCTTAATCTTTTAATGGCTTCTACGAGTTCGTGTATGCCTTTCTCTCTTATTACCCAGCCTATAAATGTAAATGTAATCTCCAGCGAACGGCTGATTGTAATTGAATGATCTGCAATTTCAGCATCAGAACTAACCCAGTTGCGAACGACCGTTATTTTGTCCTCTGATACTCCATGGTTAACCAGAAGTCGCTTCCACGAATTACCCTGAACGACAATTTCTCTGGGAAACAACAAGAAAAATTTAATAAATAACGCTTGAGAATAGCTAGACTCCATCATTGCTTTGAAATGACCGTCCCTGATCATCATGATCGACTTGAACGAATATATCCTACAAACTGCGCACAATAATGACCTCTCATAAAAGCTATATCCAGCTCCTGTAAATAAAAGAACTGCTTGATAATTTTTAGTTTTGATCAATGAAACAAGTGACTTAAAACGTCCTAACCCTCTATTTAAACGAAATATAAGGGTAGGGAGAGGGAAACTAACCTGCAAGGTATCTATAATTTCCAAATCGATACTTCTTATGGACAGAAACTTTTTTAACCCTATGGCTGCAGTCAACTGCCCGCCTGGATTAGAGTGCTGATTAACTTTAGCAGGATCAGGGCCAACTAAAATAATTTTACTCACATGATGTCTACTGTTCAAAGATCTTCTCTCTAATACTATTTATGGGATATTGGCGATTTAAATAGACCTAGCTGTAAAATCTTCCACAATATAAAGCCATTATCTATCTTTCCGCTTTTGTGATGTTGCAAGGCTTTTTCAAGTGCAGGAGCATCTAAAGACCAGCGGGATATAGTTGATTTGTCGAGAATTACTTCTTTTGCAAATTCATAAAGAGACGTACGTAACCAATTCTGGTAGGGAACGCCAAATCCAGTTTTTGGACCATCTAAAATCGAAGCAGGTAGTCTAGAACGCTGAGAGTTTCTTAATATGATTTTTTTCTCAACACCACGAGTTTTGAATATTGAAGGAATATTCACTGCAAGCTTAACTAAGTTTTCATCTAAGAATGGGACCCGAGATTCTATTCCAGCAGCCATAGTTGCTCTATCCACTTTAGGCAGAAATTGGCTTGGCAATTGTGTTGTTAAATCTGTTAACAACATCTTTTGGACAATTTCATGGCCTGCAAAGCGCTCATTTGCATAATGATATGCTTCAAAAGGATCAGTGTTGGCTAAAAGGTCAGCCCTTTTATCTGCGGAGAAAAACCTTTCCGGTGGCAATTTTTTCGTTTCCATTGTCAATAGAAGCGCCATCATAACTCCAGAATCTTGATGGCCCAGTGAGTCGATCATGCGAGCAAATCTACGGCCATAACTACCCATATTATAGGTAGAAGAACCTATAAATTTCGGCACTAACCTCCAAAGTCGGGCATTTCTAAGCATCGCGTAACGTCTATATCCACCAAATATTTCATCACCTCCATCCCCTTGCAACACCACTTTAATATCATTTGGTAGTTTTTTACACATGCAATAAAGCGCTAAATTAGCAGCATCCGCAAATGGTTCATCATGTGCCTTAGCTAGCTCTGATAATGCATCTGGCATGTCACTGCCCGCGATCTTTAATTCATAATGATCAAAGCCAAATTTATTAGCTACAACTCGCGCTTTCTCCAATTCACTTACACCGTCAGATGAATCAAATTCAGCAGCAAAACTCTTTATATATGAAGCCTGCTCACGATCTACTGAAGCAGCGATTGAGGATGAATCGATTCCCCCACTTAAAAATAAACCAACAGGAACGTCTGATACAAGCTGCCGCTTGACGGCCTTATCTAACGCAACGCCCACATTACTAGTTAACTGCTCCCGATCTAAATAGGAGGGAGAATCCTGCAACCATTCCTCTAGTCTCCACCATACCTGGATGACAGGCTCACGGTCTCCCTCTACAATCATTAAATGTCCAGGTTCTAACTGCCTAATTCCTTTATAAAACGACCTGTCTTGGTGTGTATTTCCAAACCACATATATTCCGACAATGACTGATCATCAATGTCAGTATCAACCCCTCCGGCAAGGATAACAGCCTTGATCTCTGACCCAAATGCCAAGCCGAGCTCAGATTCGCCATAAAAAAGAGGTTTTACACCAAAACGATCCCTCATTAAGATCAGTCGTTTACTGGAATTATCCCAAATAGCGAGAGCAAAAATTCCTTCTAACCTTTTAAGACCCGTAAGACCCCATTGATGATAAATATGAAGTATTACCTCCGTATCCGAACCAGAATTAAACACACACCCTAGAGCCTGCAGCTCATTTTTTAGAGTCCTGTAGTTGTAACATTCTCCATTGTAGGAGACAGTAATTCCTGAATCCAAGAGAGTCATAGGCTGATCTCCAGCGGAACTTGTATCTAAAACACTCAGTCGAGTATGGCCAAGAGCTAAGCCATCAGTAAGAAAAACACCTCGATTATCTGGACCTCGAGAACTCAATGCGTCTACCATTACTTCAATCCTTTGACTAACGGATTGGCAAACCTCTTTTGAGTTGCCTTTTTTAGAAAAATAAATACCAGTAATTCCACACATAGTTATCACTCGTTCCACGATTATAAGGTGATTGGTCTAGAAGACCTAGTAGGTAATCTACTCAAAAGAAGGCCACTATTAAATTCGTTTTTTGCATTCATTTATATAAAAATAATTGCACGAAGGGTGCTCCGATAGGAAAAACTCAGGAGCCTATGGGTCTGCGTTCAAAGTAAAAAACCGCCAATATAATTGCAAGATAAGATAGTAATATCCTGGAATACAATACGTCTTCCTTTAAGTGAAGCAATATACTCATAATTATAATAACTTTGAGTAGGATTACTGAATCATCTTTGAGAGAGGTCTTCACAGAGCGCAAGAAGAAGAGTATGTACGGAAGCCAATATCCAATTGCCATAACCGCCCCAAAAGTCCATATATTTCTTATAAACCCAATATCTGAAGCAAGAGTACGGTCAAAGTGCGTATTGACCATGTGCTCTGCAGACCCTAACACAAACGCATCAGCTGTCGGCGGAATTAATAGATGCCCAAAGAGAGTATTGACCGTGTCATCATTGAAGGTACCAGATTCTGCAATGTTAATAAAAGTTTCAAGCGATCTTCTTACAGCGTAAAAAATATCAGACTGTTGATCTAAAATGCTGGTTAGCATTACCAAGCCAGCTATACCTCCGGTCATTCCTGCTATAGCGAAAATAAACCAAATTGACTTGGATACTGATTTGGAATTATTTGAACGTAAAACGCACCAAGGGTAAAACAAAAGTAAAAAAAACACACCACTACGTCCCGACAAAAGAACTGATAAAACAATCAATACAGCTAAGAACCGAAGGCCGAACTTGGCAAGATTACCCCGCCCTTTACAAACAAAAGGAAGTAAAAGTACACCAAATGCTTGTGCAACTGATAAACTAGAACTTCCGTACCCGCCTGCTAAACCGCCCATTCTGAAGTTGTAGTCATAGCTATACAGTTCTCGCATATCATCTGCTCGTGTAAAGCTATACACGAAGTCTTTAAATTCTGGATATAAAAACTGGACGATCATGATTAGCGCAGAAAGCGAAATCGAAAAATATAGATATAGATACACGGTACTCGAGTTAAGGTTTGCTCTTCGAAATAAAGTAACCAGTGTCGCACCTGCTAAGACTGCGACAAATATCCGAACAGGCTTCAAAGTAACTCGAAGATAGTCATTAATGCTAGCGCCTTCATAAAATAAAAGAGAAATTACGGCGTAAATGAAGACGGGTACTAAAATCAAGAAAACCTTATAGTAAGGAGGTGGTCTCCGCCGTAAATAGAGGATTTGAATAAGTACCAAACTCAGTCCACTAAAAAATATGAAGTCGAATATCGGGTGAATTGAATTAAGTACCGGGCCTGCACTAAAAAAAAACATCAATAAAAAAAGAGTTATCTTTAGAGTTACACTAGCGTCCTTAGATTGATAGCTACCCCCCGCTACAAAGCCTGAGGGGATCGTTGAAGATTTCACGATCCTTTTTTACTAAAAAGTAATTTCTTTGAGATACCCCAATAACATTGAATTATGCGCAGATATGCCTTCCACAGGGACGGATCTAGCTGAATTGCTTGTTTAAAAAAGCTGGGCGCCAAATGAAATTCACCGTCTTTAAGATGTTTGAGGCCTCTTCCATAGAGAATCAAATATGCTCTCCCCATTTTTATATCATGATCGTGATATTCACCACTCTCAACTAACAACTCAAACGTTTTCGATACGTCCGAACTACACCGTTCGAAATCGTTAGTCACATTATTGGAATGTTTTCGATACACACCAAGGAATTTATTTACTAGTCCGAATTCTAAATCCTCATTTAACGAGTCAATATAGAGTTTCCAATCTGAAACAGTTCCTAATCGATCATCAAACCCATATTCTGGAAGAATATCTCTTCGAATCATAACTGACGTGGCGCCATATAAAGTTCCTCTCTGAATCCAAAGTTTTGGACCGAAGCCTGAGAGAGCTTGCGTTTTATGATCCCCGGTTATTTTTGATGTCTCATCACATATTTTTAGTAAATGACCACATATAGCTCTGCGATTGTATTGCAGGAACCATTGGACTTGCGCACTTATTTTTCCTGGCAAAAAAAAGTCATCCCCTCCCTGCAGAGCAACATAGTCTCCAACACACTTGGATAGTCCTCTATTACTGTTTGCTGTAATCCCGATGTTTGGCTCACCTACTAGCGGTACAATTATATTGGGAAATTTTTCAGCATACTCAAGAATAATATCCGGGGTTGAATCAGTTGACCCATCATCGGCAATAATATATTCGAAATTCGGATAATCTTGACTAATTACGCTTTCAATAGTTTCACGTATAAATGTTTCCTGATTATAGGTAATAACTAGAACAGACACTTTAGGTAAATTGACTTGGCTCATCTCGACGCTCTTTTTATCCTGTTTATTTATCGCGAAGTACAAATAAATAACGAAGATCATTTTTAAAAAATTTTACGAGTGTTTACAAAGTCTTGAGGTGGAGATAAATCTAGCCGAACTATCTGCACAAACTGTCTGACTGACCGACTTTGAACACCTTTAGTACCGGTAAATCATCCGAACAACCATTTATTGACTTTAAAATTGATTGCACTATCTTTTTCGTTGATGCAACAGCAACGAAAATCCCAATTACCATGTTAAACGTCACCGCAACCAACGCCTCATAAAGCTAAGGTTTTAATATGAGAAGCCATACCAAAAAAAACCCTAAAAACTTTTGACTATATTGCTAACAAATTAGAGTAGAATTTTCCCCTGCCGTGCCCACCTAGTCTTTGCTGTACTAAGTTCAATACATTTAAATGTTTAAGCTTTTGTGCGCGCCATAAAAACATTAAAGAATAACAAGCGGAGCTTTCGCTTCGCACAAGATCCGACCTACACCTTGTGACTTCATGTGGCTCGTCTCACTCAACTCCTTACTTAACGCTGCATAATCATCTTAACAAATAATTTCTTGTGGTCTTATTGCAACAAAACTTAAGACATAATAAACCAATTATGTGTTAGCCGATTTGTATTGCTCTAAATCATCAATAGAGTCGACTTCACCCCATTGCTTATTGTACTGAATCGCCGTCACTGGAACCCGCCCAGCTTCAATAACCTTTTGAAGCGTGCCTGTCATATGCATTTGATCACAATCATCATTACTGAACCCAGAGCGAATATGCATTACCTCTGCCCAGCTTGCAGGCGTAAAGCGAAGCAAGCCCATGTACTGCCCCTGCACCTCATCAACACATTTTGGCTTACTGCCAATCTCATTTAATGTTCCATCTGCGTTCATACGAAAAGTCTCAGCATCTAGTAGAGGGTCCCCAAAACGTTTTTCCCATAGCTTAAGCCAGTCGGGATCATAGGTTATTGCCAAGCTAGATTGGCTCGCCACTAATGATTCTACCGCTGACGCTTCATAGAAAATATCAGAATAACTCACGATACAAGGCTCTGCTTGCAACCACTCCTGAGCACACACCAGTGAGGACACCATGTTTGTTTCAGCCCAGCGTGAATTATAAAACTCCACTAAGTCGTCACTAGCCAACATCTCACGTTTGTACCCTGTCACAATGGCAACCTCATTGATACCAGCCTCTTGCAATGCGTTTAGTTGCCATTCCAGCAGTGACCGCCCGCGCAATTCAACTAAACATTTAGGGCGATTGTTGGTCATATGTTGCATGCGACTTCCACGACCAGCAGCAAGAATGATAGCTTTCATAATAGTTTCCGTTCGTTTTTTTAATTTCAAAACCAATGAATTAATAGGGCGTATTCACACATACCTATCACAGAATGCTAGGCTTAAAAATTCAAAACCCTATGCGTCGAACAGTATCTGTAGAGCCTTAATATCTCGGGGCAAAAAACTTGCCTCACGTTCGGGATGCCACATCCAGCCCTCCCAAGGTAGATAATCATGGCGTATAGCTTCAATACAGCCATCATCAGCCATTGCTGTAACTTTAAAGCCATCGGGACAAACATCTAAAGAGTAATCGTGGAAGCTATTTACCTCACCGGACAGCTCACCACTTAATTCATGTCGAGTGCGAGTGTGGCCCTGTACTGGAATCAATTTTGCTCCTGCCCATAGTCCCATCATTTGCATACCCCTACAAACACCAAGTACCGGCAGAGTATGCTCTTCAGCATAAGCTAACATTTGGCGTTCTATGTTGTCGCGCTCAATCGACTCCCCTATATTGTTGCCACCTGATAATACTATTGCTGCAGGGCCCACTGAACTTAACCATACTCGCAGGCCGTTCGAACCCAAACCATTCGGTACTGGTACGCACAAATAACCTGCCTCAACAAGCCATTCACATAGTCTCTGATCCAAGCCATCCCGGATCTCGTCTCTACCAGGATAAAAATCAGTTCGCTGGCTAATCGCTACAAGATTCACGACAAAACTTCGACTCGACGAACTGCGCAATCTATACGCAACCGCTGCGCTTGCGACCAACGTTTAAAAAGCATTTCACCGGCTCCAATCACCGCAGGCAAGCCTAACTCATTTGCTCGTATCGCCATATGGCTGTTCACCCCGCCATAGGCAGTCACTAATCCTGCTATTGGAAGGGAAAATAACCAGTCAAATCCAGGATCGGCGCTTGGAATAAACACGATTGCACCTGCCAAAGAATCACGCTGTTCAGGCACAGCTACCAAACCTGTTACGCTATGCTGAGTCACAAAGTTTGGTTCAGATTCGGGCACGTGAAACGACCATACATCTTCCGGCCCTGTTATGAGTGGCGGTAGCCACAATTGGCTGGTTTCTCGGTAACGCGCTTTTCCTTCTTCAATAGAATGAGCTAACACCACCTTAGGATCATCGGCACCTGCGTACAACTCACGAATACAGTTGATATTTGCATAGGAGAGGTCATCCGCCGAAAACCCGAGTCCCTCACCCCACTCTCGAAACATTGATATAGCATCAGATAGATTTCGAGTGAACACAAATTTTGCGTACTCGCGTAACTCAATTCCTGCCTGCAGGAAATCAAACAATCCCACCACATCTGATGACAGGCCATGTTCTTCTAGAAGTTCGGCAATGGCGCGCATTTGAACCAAGCTCAACCTGAATGGCTTACTTTCCCCACGCCCATCGGTATTTGTGACGCCTCCCAAGTAATCCTCGGGTGCTTCATCGTATCGCGAGGAGAGGATATCATAAGTTCCAGGTCGCAAATGTCCATAACGCGACAAAAAACCAGTGCGATCTAGAGTACTTAGATCCCGAGACAGCTGGCTGCTAACAGTGTCCAGCCCGTTCATAAAACACTCATAATCTTCCTGAGTGAGTATCCCAACCCCTACAAGCGATTTGAGCATCTGTACTGAAATAAATCCCGCTCGAGCCAAACCTGCGAAGGGCAATGTCCCGTAACGTTTGCAGTCCTCCAGCAGCCAATATATACGTGCCACCGGATCCAGACCTGAAGCTATAATTTCTTCACGGCGCTTGATAAGTTCTTTTAATTTGGCCTGGTCCTCCCTCCACAATCCATTCTCTCGGTTGATAATGCGGTTAGTCAACGAACGCAAGCTATCTCCGAGTTGTTTACAGTCATGCTCGCTAAATCCTGCATCTGCAAGTACCTGGAGCCTATCCGGAAGGTCCAGAGTATAACAGGAGAGTACAATCTCGAATTCAACTTTGTCATGTAGCGTAGGTGCAGCAATCAATCGATCAATATAGTAATCTACCAAACGATCAGCAAGCCCACTTTCTACATCCTTAGGAATAAAAGAGTTGAAAGATAATCTAACATCTATGTAAGGTTGCCCGGCAAAATTCACCAACAACGGAAAGCTACGCAAATTGCGGTAACCATAATTATGACGCTGGTAAGCCCAAATAGCATCCGTTACGAGGTCACGGTATAGCGACAAGGCAAGTGGACGTGGTCGAATACCTATAATCTCAGCCGGATTCCAATCTGGCATTACGCCGAAGACCGTTGAACGTCCCTGCAAAAACGGATGCGGCAGCTGAGCCGCACGCACCTTATCGGCTATTCGTGTGAGTAGAGCATTATGTTTGCCTACATCTATCACACATTGAGTCATCACGAGTGGCCGAACTTGCAGAAGATTTAAAGTTCGATCAGGTCCCTCGATGGCAAATTCAAGATCTAGTGGCCGATCGGGAAAAAATGATTGCAATTCGTCTATAAGGACTAGCACTTTACCCAAATCTTCCGGCACATCCTTGGTGCCTGGGGCAGCGACAAACGTGTGTGCGTGGCCTACGCCGCCAGTCACAGCCGAAGTATCAGATCCTAATGCATAATTCACCACACGATACGGTGATCCCGTGGCTGGGTCACAGTTGAACGCAACACCGGATAAAAGCACTTTTGTGAGCATAGGCTGCACCAACACTTCATCCTGCGGGCTAATTCCCAAGCCATAAGAATCTATGACCTCTTTAATCGCCGCTTGCAATTCCACAGCTCCCTGAATATTCAGCAAAGACGTGTAGTGCCCAGCCAGAGAGGCGGTTGCCGAATCCTCACTAATGGCACTGGAGCGCACTACCAGCGGCATCGCATCACCGAATCTGCTGCTGATCTTGGTCAATACCAAGGCAGGATCAGACAGCCAATCTGACACCGTAAAGTACTCCAACGGCTGAATCTTGGCACTAGCCACCTTGTTTACCAGCGAAGCTAGTGTACGAGCTTTGGTCGAGAGAATTGGCTGCTTAATGGACACCTGATCTGAATTCAAAGCAGCTGCGCCACCCAAATATTGGTGGAGTATGGGATTTGAATGGAAGGCTGATCCAAACCATACAAATAATCTTCAATGGCTTTCACTACATCCAAGAAATCGGCGCCCGCCTGCCGCTCTAATGTAGCATGTGAACGCCATGCTTCGACGCATTCAGCGATCGTTTGCTCATGCATAACGCGAGAATCCAAATGCACGACAGGTCCAAACAACCCGCTGGCTTCAATCACTGCGGTCTGATCTTCACGCCGAGTGCCATAGCCATATTCTGCCACGCGAGCCTTAATTATCGCTTCGATTTCAGACTGAATGCTGTCATCCAACTGACGATGATTCCACATACAACCGAACCAGCCACGTGGTTTCAGAATACGTGACGTTTCCATTAAAGCCATTTGGCGGTCGCATACATTAAACGAACTACCAAACGTCACCATATCAAAAGACTGCACAGATTGGCCTGTCTGCTCACCCGTACCTTCGTGCCAACGAACGTTAGGCAGTGCACTAGTGCGTACGATCCCATTCGCACGCATTGCGTCGTTTGGCTCAACTGCTGATACATCAAGACCACGTGCCGCCAGCATCAGAGTTAAATGAGCAACTCCTGCTCCAACGTCACAAAATTTGTCACCTTTCTCTGCTCCAGCAATGCTCAACATTGCGTCAATCGCAGCATCAGCGTAGTCTGGCCGTTTCAAATAAGCATCAGCCAATGTTGTATAGTCCCATTCAGTTTTCATATCTTTCCTTTAATTTAATTTAATTTAAGTTGATCAACTACGTGAGCAAGAACTCCCTCAACGGACAGCCCCCACTCCCATTCGATAAAAACGTCCGGACTATAAGGCTCGTCCACCATAAAGTCTACACCCGCAACGTCTTTTATTTCACCCCGCTCTGCCCGAGCGTAAATTTGCTTTGGATCACGCCGTCTTAATTCATCCAACGGCACATGAAGATATATCTCGGCGTAATCCGGCAGATTAGCACGATTCCATTTATGCACTTCATGGAACATGGAGATAGTGGCAATCGCCACATCCATACCTTGCGCGACAATCATTCGGCAAAGTTGAGAATAGCGCATTGCTAGCTGAAGACGTTCTTGGCGTGTATGGGCATTTACCGCACCCATTATCTCGCGTAACTCGTCGCCATCTAGCATTATCACAGTACGTTCCTGCGAACGAAGATATGTCACCAACTCTTTACATAAGGTGGTTTTACCGGCACCTGATAAGCCTGTGACCCAAAAAACCGTACCCATTATAAAACAACCCAATCTTTGTCAGACTCACCGCGCTCGATATAGGGAAGGCACTGACAAAAGTACTTAGCACTAGAACCAAAATTAAATATCGTTCTATCTCGAAATAGTACAATCTTTGTTTCGAACTCTCGCAGATTTCCCATCATCAACAAGCTCTTGCTATGAAGTTCAGGTAAGCTACGAACAACATCACCGATTTCATTACGACTATTGAATTGTATGCCTTCAAGCCCAGCCTCGGAATGTGCGTCAGGACTGAAAAAGATCGCCGGACGCTGAAATGTAAAAGCGAAGGTAAATCCGGTCCCAGACAGGTCCGTTACCATCAAATCCGCCTGAGCATAGGATTTCATATAATTTTTACTTTCATCAAGAGTGAAACGAGGGTTGCTTTGGTGATCGGCGCAAATTTTTTCCACGAACGTCTTGTCATCACTCGTAAACGAGACCGGGTGGGGCCGAAAAATTACTGCGAAACCAGAATCTAGCAAAGAGCAGACGATGCCCTCACCATTGCGCCGAAGAGACGCAAGATTTTCATTCACATCGTAAACATGCGTTGGTGCATAGACAACCACTTTGACTGCTTTTTTGTAAGCGATATCCTGTCGATGTTTTGCAAGCCATTGAATTTGACTATCAAGCTTTGGATAGCCACCGGGAATTACAACTTTCCCAGCAAGATTTCTTCTTTTCGACAGTTTCACAAAATCTGAAATCTGATGGTCACCAGCGCAAAAAATATAGTCGCAATCGTCAAAATCATGATCCGCAAAAACCCCATCCAAATTAGTAAGCGAAACTAAAAAGTGAACTACAGAAGATCCATGTGGAGAATAGGGACGGGGAAATCCAACACATGGAGTTATGAAAAGGCGTGCTCTGATTATGGAAAGAAGAGCGCGACTGTTTGACTCAACAGCAGTAACCCCTTGCAAAGATTCGAGAAGATTTGATTCAGGCCTAAAACCAGTAACTACTGTCACTATGCGGCCAGCATTAGACATCTCGACTATTACATCCATCACATTTTGCAAATGGCTTTCGATTTCACAGTAAAATACGACGGGGGGCTTCCTAACAAACCAGGTTGAAACTACCATTTTTATTTGGCTGTTAAGAAATGCGGCCTGCACTCCAATCAGTTGTACGGCGAGTCGCAGTAGTGGCGCATTTTTTCGAACTATAACTTTTAAAAAAGACAACATAATTTCACTCTTTACTTTTCCATACGGCCCATCTCAGCGCGCACCAACACCGCCATGAGAAATAGGTGAACAATATATGTTAGTAGATATGATATGACAACACCTTGCAATCCGAAATATCTCACTAACCACCAAGTAAGCGCCAAAAACAAAACATTTGAAAACACTTCACTCACAATGTAATACTTTACCAATCCTCGTGCGGTGATAACATAACCGCATACCCACGAGGCGATCTTAACTACATCCCCAGCGAGCTGCCAAAAAAACAAATCCCGCATGCCTACGAAGTCAGACGTGAACAGGATACTGATGATGAAATCACGCAGTATATAAATTGCTACCGCTCCGACCACAACAATTGGCATGACAAACCTATAAACCTTAAATATTTCAGCTTTAAGGTCAAGCGCCGTTGTTATTTCTGCTAGGCGCGGTAGGTAGTACAGAGATAGAGTCGACGTAACTAGCATCAAGTAAATTTCGCTGATTTTCCACGAAGCTTGCCAGTAGCCTGCTGCGGTTAAATCCAAATTAGTTGTCAGAATGTCGCGGATTAACATAAAAGTGATAGGAACGGTTAGGGCCGATGCTATCGACATTAAACCAAACCCAGATAGTTCATGGAAGGCCGGCACATTAATCTTACCCCAGAGAAACTTGACCTTGAACCAATCACAACGCACCACAATCGCTGCCGTGACAAGTGAAACGATAGCGGGATTAATCGTAAAGGCAACTAGCGCTCCGTATAGACCAAACTGGAGGGCTAACGCTCCTGTCACCAGCATACTAATCAAACTACCAACAATATTAACGGTTACAAAAACACCTACTTCTTTTTTACCATTAATAATAGCGAGCAGAATGTTGTTGCAAGCCACAGCAGGCAATATTGCAGCCAGCCAAAGAAAGACAGTAGACATGTCAGCACTGAGTAATAACCAATCTGACAGCCACTCCCTTAAAAACAGCAAAATCGCCGCTGCTATAAGCGACGCACCCAAAGAAAACCTTAGTGCGGTTTGCCAAACTTCATGCTGCCTTTTTTCATCATCATGAAGCTCGGCGGTCGCTTTAGTAACTCCTATCGTTACAATCCCGCCGGCAAGTGAGACTATAACTGAAACTGCATTCTGAAATTGCCCGATGATGGCATATCCGGCAGGGCCGACATAAACTGCCAGTATCTTATTGATTACGATTGCGCTAACAACTCTCACAGTGATCGCTATACTGTTGAGTAAGGATGTTTTAACCAAGTTCATAGATTAGCCCACCGTGCTTTGCAGCCAGCAGCTGTTACCTCATTAATTTTTTCCTGAGTCATGCTGCACCTATTAACATTAGCCAGAATCCCTTATTAGTCTGGGTACTTTATACCCAGATAGCCTACAATTCCTACGAAGCCAACATCAATCCTATGAATCAAAAAATTTCTGGATTCCATAGTGAACGCTTAATAATTTTGGCCCGTGCATGAAAGTTTTTGTGGGGAATGAACGAAGTACGTTCCAATTCCCCGGACCCTAAAATCTATAACGATAATACGATCTGTTTAAATAGGAGTGTAACCTGCCTTCAAGTTAACAAACGCCTTTAACAAATTTTCGTATTACAAATCTACTGGCGTGGACAACCCCAATGCCTCATTCTGCCTAGACCTTCTGCAATAATCCCAGCATTGCTAGGGATAACAAGAGCTCTATGAGTACTCTGTACTAAAAAAATTTTAGCCGCTCACTATATTTTTACATCTTATACCGCAAATATACGTACTATTAACCGTTGAAAAATAGATTAACAATAAGGTATTTACTGATGAAAACAGAACCACAAGGATCGGCCAGATTTTATTCCCAAAAAAGCCAGCTCATTAAAATCAAAAAAGACAAATCGTCGCGAAAAATTGAAAGCTCAGTATTAGATCCTAAATGAGTTACAAGCAGTTACGACTGAATCTACCTGAGCATCTGTCAAAACCGGACTAATTGGCAGACTTAATACACTTGAATGAATTTCCTCAGTTACAGGAAGGTCAATGTGCTGCCAATTCGAATAGGCTTGCTGTTTATGCGGGGGGGTTGGGTAATGAATTACAGTACCTATACCAGTAGATTGCAGATGGTTTTGAAAAAACTCTCGCTCTTTGACCCGAACTACATAGAGATGGAAGGCATGCGCAGTCAAATCGGTAACATTCTGCCCTGGTAGTGAGGGAAGAGTAATTAATGGATTTGAAATTCCTGAATTATAAGCTATTGCGATTTCTCTGCGTCGATGAGTTTCTTCATCTAAATGCTTTAATTTGACAGAAAGAAGCGCCGCCTGAATTTCATCTAGTCTGCTATTGACGCCCTGACAACGGTTTTCGTATTTCTTATGGCTACCATAATTTCCAAGGATCCTTATAGTTCGCATAAGTTCCTCATCATTGGTGGTTACTGCACCTGCATCCCCAAGAGCACCTAGATTTTTTCCTGGGTAAAAACTGAAGCCAGCTGCATCACCCCAACTTCCTGCCCGCTTCCTATTCAACAAAGCTCCATGGGCCTGCGCACAATCCTCCAATACGAGTAGGTTGTGATGTTCAGCGATTTGCATTATCTCAGGCATAGGACAAAGCCAACCGTACAAATGAACCGGCATTATAACTTTTGTTTTTGAGGTGATCAGTCTCTCAATATTCTTAGGATCAATATTAAACGTTATGGGATCTGGCTCGACCAAGATAGGTTTTAAATTATTTTCTGTAATAGCCAAAATACTTGCAATATAGGTATTGGCAGGAACAAGCACCTCATCACCATCACTTAACTTTTTCAACTCCTTCCACGCTCTCAATGTCAAGCTCAAAGCATCCAATCCGTTGGCGACACCGACACAGTATTTTGTACCACAATAGTCAGAGAAGTCTTTTTCAAACGACTTTACAGACTCGCCCTGAACATACCACCCTGAGTCAATAACGCTAACGCAAGCCTCAATAAGCTCTGCGCGATATTTTCCGTTAATAGCCTTCAGATCAAGAAACGGGATCATTTATCTAAGTACCTGATTATTCTTGCAGGATTGCCAACCACTACGGCATTGTCAGGGACATCCTTAACAACCACTGATCCGGCGCCTATCATTGCGCCTTTGCCTATATTAATACCTGCCAAGAGAGTTGCATTTGCTCCTATACTGGCACCTTGACTCACCGTAGTTTTTGGAAATACTGATAGATATTTTTTAGACCTTGGGTAAATGTCATTAGTAAAAGTTACATTAGGGCCGATGAAAACATCGTCTTGCAGTGATACACCATTCCATATGAAAACACCTGACTTGATGGTTACACGGTCACCTATCACAACATCTCCCTCAATCAATGAATGTGCACATATATTACATTTGCTTCCAATTATCGCCCCCTCAAGAATCACAACGAACTGCCACACGGTAGTTCCCAACCCAATGGTACATTTGGCCACATCAGATTTAGGATGAATAAAAGTCATTTTGAGCAATACTCTCTGAATTCTTTATAATCACGGATATAGTCTGACTCATCGTAGTACTCGCTTGCCAATACAAGTAGCACGCAGTCGCTGCTAAAGTCATACATCTCATGCCACAACATTGGCGGAAGATCGACGCCAAGTGTTGCAGAGTCGAGCCAAACGTCTTCTCTCACAGCTCCATTGTCTAATACCATTCGGCATCGACCAGAAACACAAATAGCAATTTGATGTAACTTTCTATGGGCGTGAAAGCCGCGTGATTGACCTTGAGCAGTACCAAAAAGGTAGTACACTCTCTTAGCTGTAAATGGAACTCCCGAATACTTATCCATAACTATGAGTGAACCTCTCGCATCTCCAAGCACCGGAAAATCATATAACTTGGCAATCGTCACGATTTCTCAACCACTAATGATAGAAGATATTGCCCGTATGAGGTTTTACTCAATTCCTTTCCTGCTCGCTTTAAATCATCGACACTAACCCAGTGTTGATTGAACGCAATCTCCTCTAAACAAGCTATCTTTAGCCCTTGTCGATGCTCTAAAGTTTGCACAAAAGAACCAGCTTCTAACAAGCTTTCATGGGTACCAGTATCTAACCATGCAAACCCTCTGCCTAGGATCTCCACAGAAAGATCTCCCCTTTCTAGGTAAGCATTGTTGATACTTGTAATCTCTAATTCACCACGTGCAGACGGAGTGACCTGTTTCGCAATATCGATTACAGTATTGTCATAGAAATATAAACCAGTAACTGAATAATATGATTTTGGTATGGCAGGTTTTTCTTCAAGTGACAGAACATGCATGTTTTCATCAAACTCCACTACGCCAAATCGTTCTGGATCCTTAACTTTATAACCAAATATAGTTGCTCCACGCTTGCGTGCTACCGCATTTTTTAACATTGGAGTGAATCCCTGCCCATAAAAAATATTATCGCCAAGAATTAATGCCACATTATCTGACTCAATAAATGATTCACCAATAATAAATGCCTCCGCAAGACCTTTAGGAGAGTCTTGCACCGCAAACCTAAGAGCAATACCAAAGCTTTCTCCATTACCTAGCAATCTCTTGTACGAATCTATATCTTGCGCTGTAGTTATGATTAAAATATCTCGAATTCCTGCGAGCATCAACACTGAAATTGGATAATAAATCATAGGCTTATCATAAATAGGAAGTAAATGTTTGGACACCCCCTTAGTTATTGGATGAAGCCGAGAGCCCGAACCACCAGCTAAGACTATTCCTTTCAATTTAATTTACCTCTCTTTTTACTTCCTTGTTTTGACATTATTACACCACTCTTGGTTTTCGAGATACCATAAGACCGTTTTTCGGATACCTGAGCCAAAGGTTTCTTCAGGCATCCAGCCTAGCTCTGCAGTAATTTTACCTGCATCGATCGCGTAACGCTGATCATGACCAGGCCTATCTGCTACATGATAAATCTGTGCATGATATGAGCCAGCGTCCAGTGGTACTAACTCATCCAACAAATCACAAATCAATTTTACGACTTCAATATTGGCTTTTTCGTTATGACCGCCAATGTTGTAGGTCTCACCAATGACACCTTTGGTGATTACAGTACATAATGCACGCACATGATCTTCAACATACAGCCAGTCGCGCACCTGGTCGCCAGCCCCATAAATAGGAAGGGACTCCCCATCAAGTGCATTAAGTATGACTAGCGGAATTAACTTTTCGGGAAAATGGTAAGGTCCATAATTGTTTGAGCAGTTTGTGATGATAATAGGTAATTTGTATGTTCTATGCCACGCCCTAACCAAATGATCTGACGCTGCTTTTGATGCCGAATAAGGTGAACTCGGCGCGTACGACGTTTCCTCAGTGAATAGATCATCTTCGCCCTCTAAATCACCAAATACCTCATCTGTTGAGATGTGATGAAACCTAAATGTGCGCTTTTTTATTTCGTCTAAATTTGTCCAGTATGCCCTAGCCACCTCAAGCATATTGTAGGTGCCAACGATATTTGTTTCGATAAAATCACTAGGACTGTCTATTGAACGATCAACATGACTCTCTGCAGCTAGGTGCATGACAACATCAGGCATATGCTCTTTAAATACGCGCGCAACTTCATGCTTATTACAGATATCAACTTGCTCAAAAAAATACCTACTATTATTCGCCACATCTTCCAACGACTCTAAATTACCGGCATACGTAAGCTTATCAACAATGACTACTTCGTCGTTTGTGTTTTGGATAATGTGTCTGACTAATGCTGAGCCGATAAAACCAGCCCCACCTGTAACAAGTAATTTCATAGATTAAACACCATTATTTACATACCAAGCCATTGATATCTCAATTCCCGAAACGATATTGTGAGTTGGCAAGTAACCTAACTTTTCCTTGGCCTTCGTTATATCTGCCTGAGAGTGACGGACATCACCGGCCCTAAACTCCGCGTACACAGGCTCACGAGTATAATTCTTCCCATTCACGGAAAGGGCCCCCTGTATCGCTGAAAACAATACATTTAAGGAAGTGCGATCGCCAACGGCAACGTTGTAGATCTCATTTTTTGAGCCCTCCCGTGCCGTTGCGGCCAAGATATTTGCCTGAACTGCATTGTCAACGAAGCAGAAATCACGACTGGTTTCTCCATCGCCATTTATCTTGACATCATCATTACTTATCATCGCTGCAGTCCACTTGGGGATTACTGCAGCGTATGACCCATTAGGATCCTGTCGCTTACCAAAAACATTGAAGTATCTGAGCCCTATAGCTTTAAACCCATATGAACGGGCAAAAACCTGCGCATATAATTCGTTGACATATTTTGTCACAGCATAAGGTGATAATGGACTACCAATATTAGGCTCTACTTTAGGTAATGCCGGATGATCCCCATAGGTAGAACTACTTGCAGCGTAAGTGAAGCTCTTAACATTCGCATCCTTTGCAGCCACTAACATGTTCAAGAATCCCGTTATATTTGCTGCGTTGGTCGCTATTGGGTCAGCAATCGATCGTGGCACTGAGCCTAGCGCAGCTTGGTGAAGCACATAATCAACACCTGAAACTGCCTTTTGGCAGTCAGAGAGATTTGTTATGTCCCCTTCAATAAAGTGAAAACGGCCCCACTGACCAGCGGTCACATCTACTCTAACCTCATCCAGATTATACTTGTGTCCTGTTGAAAAATTATCTAGACCAACTACGATCTGATCGAGCCTTAACAGCGTCTCTAATAGATTTGACCCTATGAATCCGGCCACCCCAGTAACTAACCATGTCCGAGGAGTATTTTGAAGATCATTTTTAACAGCAGTGTACTTCATCATATTACCTATTAGAGACGTAAATCGGATTCTGCAACTGAAAAGACAGATTTCAAATCGTAGAAAACGTGGGTAGCTTTACCATAAGCTCTTATTCCTTTTGAGCCTATCGACAGAAATTGCCTATGCGCCACTGCTAGAAAAATACCATCATAGGTATTCGTATTTGGCTTATTTATAAGGGTGACGCCATGCTCATTCTGTGCATGACTTAACTGTACCCATGGATCATAGATATCAATCTCAGCACCATAATCAGTCAGTTCATTTACGACATCTATGATCTTAGTATTGCGCACATCAGGGCAATTTTCTTTAAAGGTAAAACCCATTACTAGGATTTTCGAACCATTGACATGGATACGCTTTTTCAACATATGCTTAACCATCATGCTAGAAACATATGATGCCATGCTATCGTTGATTCTTCTGCCCGCTAAAATTACTTCAGGGTTATAACCCAAGGACTCGGCTTTAGAGGTTAGGTAATATGGATCGACACCAATACAATGCCCACCTACTAATCCAGGCCTAAAGGGGAGAAAGTTCCATTTGGTCCCAGCAGCAAGTAATACCTCTTCTGTATCTATGTCTAGTTTATCAAAAATAATTGCTAACTCATTTATCAATGCAATATTAAGATCACGCTGAGTGTTCTCAATTACTTTTGCAGCCTCAGCAACTTTGATACTTTGGGCTTTGTAGGTACCTGCCGTGATTATGGAACGGTACAGCGAGTCTACAAAATCAGCAGTGGCTGGAGTCGACCCTGATGTCACTTTGACAATTGTAGTAAGACCGTGCTCTTTGTCTCCAGGGTTTATTCTCTCGGGACTATAGCCAACAAAAAAATCAACATCACACTTTAATCCAGATTTTTTTTCTATAACTGGAACACAATCATCTTGGGTTGCTCCAGGATAAACAGTGGACTCAAAGATCACTACGCTCCCTGAAGATATAAATTCTCCAACTAACTCAGACGCAGCCAGCAGAGGACGGAGATCAGGTCTGCGATTGGAGTCTATTGGCGTAGGAACAGTAATGATAAAAACATTTGCCGCTTGTAGCGCATCAGAGTCTGAGGAAAAAATGAGTTTAGAGCTCTCAGAAAGCTGTGTAGAACTAACCTCCATTGTTTGGTCTATACCCTTACGCAAATCGTCAATTCTAGCTGCACTAATATCGAAGCCAATGGTAGGTACTTTCTTCCCAAACTCCACCGCTAACGGGAGACCAACATAACCTAACCCGATAATACATAATTTGACATCTGACAGATTGCTAATCACTTCCATATGCCCCGTGTGTCTATTATTTGACCTGCAATGGGACGCCGACCTTTGAATTCAGTATGATCTACTAACAAAACGTGGATATCTGCCTCGCAAGAAGCGACATCAAAATCAACTAAAAGATCATCATTATAATTTTCTGTCAACTTGCTAATATTTGGCTCAACTAACATGACCACACCAGAATGCATATCGATCACTTGATCGGCGATTGAAAGTGCCGGACTTTCTCGCAAGTCATCTATATTTGGCTTAAATGCCAAACCATAGCATGCAATTTTTAATTCACTGACGGTTTTTTCAGAATCCATGATTAAAATATTTGCTATTGCTAGTTTTATTTTTTCGACGACCCAACTAGGCTTTGAATTATTCACATGACGAGCCGTAGCCATAAGTTTCGCATCATGCGGTACTGCAGAAATAATGAAGCATGGATCGACAGCAATGCAATGACCACCAACTCCCGGCCCAGGCTGGAGAATGTTTACCCTTGGGTGCCTGTTAGCCAAACCTATCAACTCCCAAACATCGACATTTATGTTGTCACAAATAATTGATAACTCATTAGCAAACGCAATACTGACATCACGAGATGCATTCTCCGTTAATTTTACCATTTCCGCTGTTCTAGCATTCGTTACAACGCATTCACCCTCAACAAACAACTTATACAGCTCAATTGCCGCGGTAGAGCAAGCTCCAGTCATACCGCCAACAACGCGATCATTATTCACAAGCTCCCTGATGACATGACCAGGAAGCACTCGCTCAGGACAATAAGCAACCCTAATATCTGAAGCCTCATCATGAGTCTGAGGAAAAGAAAGGTCCGGTCTTACCTCTGCCATCCATTTTGACATCTTCTCAGTTGTACCTACTGGAGATGTTGATTCTAAAATTACTAAATCGCCCTTCTTTAATACTTTAGCGATTGACTTGGCAGCAGACTGGATGTGAGTTAAATCTGGTTGCGGTGTTGAATTCGGTGAATCCGCAGGTAAAAGTGGCGTAGGCACCGCAATGAGAAAAGCATCAGCTGACTGTGGAGAACACGTAGCTTTTAAAAACCCCTTTTCTACAGCTTCTTTAACCATCAGATCAAGCTCGGGCTCAACGATATGAATTTTGCCCGCATTGATGGTATCGACTACATGCTTGTTAACATCGACGCCAATGACTTGCCTCTGATTCGACGCAAACATCGCCGCAGTGGGAAGACCAATATAACCAAGACCAATCACAGATATAGTTTCAAAAGACATTTTTCAAGTTTCCTGCGTAAAGTAAACATCGCAACAGAGGTCAAGTCTATATAACCAAGCCCTGCGCCTAAAAATTATTTTAAATCCCATTAATCCTACTCCCAACCTTAAATTAAGACTAAAACTACATACATCACTTGCTATAAACCTACTGGTTGACAAATATGGAATTCTAAGCAGATGCCCTGAGTGAAACCTTTTTCTTTTTCAACATAGGACGCTCAACAAGAAGCCAAGATACTATTGATGATAAAACTGTTAAAAGCATCATAACTAACAGACTCCTTATTCCTATTACAATTAACAGATTAATTACGACCAGATGCCAAACATATAAACCGTAGCTGATGTCATGCTTTAAGGTTAAAAAAGGGGTACGGAAAGCGAACACCAAAATCATTGCGCAAAAAGCAGCAAAATATATTAGTCCGAGTCTATTTCCGCTTGATGTCAAAAAAATGGACGAACCTAAATCAAAATAAATAATGCACATTAAAACGGGAAAACCGAAGTATAGGTATTTGAAATATTTCTCAATGTGAATTACGTTCTTGTAAACAAGTGTTCCGAGAAGAAACATCCAACCCCATATGACTGGCGTCAGGCTTAAATAGTCGAATACATTTTTGCTTCCTAGATTAAATGGCTTCAACATTGTCTCTCCGAAGGCATACAACACAAATGACACTAAGAACATCGCTACGACTAAATACTTAAACTTAGATTCAAACCAATAAATAAGAGGAACAGCAATATAGAACAGAATTTCGACTGTGATCGTCCATAAAGCGCCATTGACTACACCTAAACCGACATCTCGGAATTCGTCTGGATTCCATGCTTGCCCTAAAGTTATCTGTGACGTAAACCAAAGTAAACAAGTACCAACGTTCTCACCAAAGGAACCGCTATGCAAGTGACTATAAATAACTACACCAAGCCCCCCGATCGTTACAAAAACCAAACCGGGGAAAAGCCTTAAAAACCTATTTTTAAAGTAACTACTTGGGTTTGGATTTTTGTCAAAAGAAGCATAAATTAGGAATCCGCTAACAAAAAAGAACGCAGGCACACCGGGAAAGTGATGTAAGAATGAGCCAATCGCGCTTGTAGAATTGTCCTTTAGGTTTTCCAGACCGTGAATCGAATTACCTGCAAAGCGAACACCAAACGTAGCCAATCCAAATTATTTTTATTGAGATCAATCTTCACTTAAGGATACCTTTATATTTTGGCTATAAAACATCTAAAATACGCTTGCACGCAAGCCCATCACCATACGGGTTATAGGCTAAACTCATCTTTGCATACTCTGACTCATCGTTCAGTAAAATAGTCATCTGGCCAACGATCAGATCCACCTCAGTCCCCACCAGTCGGACAGTTCCGGCGTCGACTGCCTCTGGTCGCTCTGTTGTATTACGCATGACTAAAACTGGTTTACCTAACGAGGGTGCTTCTTCTTGGATGCCGCCAGAATCTGTCAGAATAATAGTCGACCTATCCATCAGATAGCAAAAAGGCAGGTAGGTTTGAGGATCAATTAAAAATATATTGGGCAAGTTTTTCAGTAAGCGATTAACCGGTTCCTGCACGTTCGGGTTGAGATGAACGGGATATAAAATCTGAACGTTTTGATGCTCCTCTGCGATTTTTCGCAGCGCCTCACAAATTCGCTCGAAACCACCACCGAAACTCTCTCGACGATGACCTGTAACTAAAATTAATTTTTTATTTGGATCAAGGTAATCAAACTTTAAAGCCAAACTTTCAGACAGGGACTCGTTTTGTCGTAACTTTTCTCTCACCCAATATAGCGCATCAATTACCGTGTTACCGGTTACGATAATATCATCTTCTGACACACCCTCATTTAGCAAATTCTGTTTGGAACCTGCCGTAGGTGCAAAATGGTAATTGGTAATAGCGCTAGTGAGCTTTCTATTTGCCTCCTCAGGCCAAGGAGAGTAGATATTTCCTGTTCTGAGTCCTGCCTCAACATGACCCACTTTGATTTGCTGATAATAGGCCGCTAGGGCTGCTGCGAATGTCGTTGCGGTATCCCCATGCACTAAAACCACATCAGGTTTAAAATCCTCCAAAATCGGCTTTAAACCATCAAGGATTGAGGTGGTTACATCATTTAGTGTTTGACCTGGCTTCATGATATTAAGATCAAAGTCAGCCTCTATCTCAAATAATTCAAGAACCTGATCAAGCATCTCCCGGTGCTGGGCAGTAACGCAGACCTTTGCATCAAAACGACTATCGGCTGCAAGTGCATGAACGAGGGGCGCCATCTTTATTGCCTCTGGGCGCGTACCAAATACGGTCAATATTTTATTCATAGTTACGAATAAACCTTATCTGTTTATTTAGTAAATTTAAATTAGCGGTTTAAGAAATTAGGGTATTTGAGAAAAGTTTGCTTCTTATAGACTCCAAAAACTGCCCTTTAAAATACGATAATAGCCTTTATCGAACCCTACCAGCCGCTCTTTTCAATCAGCACTTTAATAACCTGCTTAGTATCTGGATCACGCATGCCCACCGCCAAGTTTGCACTTAAAAAGCCCTGCTTATTGCCACAGTCAAAAATGTCAGCGTCAGTCTCAAAGGCATTTAAC
>MDSY01022002.1_pt1 | contig 29387 bp, 25 predicted proteins | sample 811131 | NCBI WGS metagenome assembly MDSY01 (sample SAMN05326643, study PRJNA326480) | marine metagenome | isolation source: seawater | place: Atlantic Ocean: South West | collected 2010 | reverse complement strand
GGGTTCCAGAAGCATTTTAGGAAATTCCAATAAACGAAACGCTGTATATCATAAGTACCTCCCTTAATCCCTAATTCTGGAATATCAGGAGCCTCAAAGCTAACGTTAAGATCGCCAAGCCGTTTTCCTAACTCGGTAAGCTGCTCAGACATTTCCCAAAGGGCCTCATTGGACATGCCTTTACAGTGTACACGGAAATAGTCGTCTAAAAGCTCTCTTGGCAGAGCCTTTTTCGCATAAAAATAACAGGCTAACTGACCTGACTTGCGATTAGTTATACGAGCCAACTCCGCAAAAGTCTCCTCGGGGACTTCCGTGTGCATGATTACCTGATCACAGCTGGTGAAGTCGATCACACCAGTGGAGAGGCATGTTTTAGCTATGTCACCTCTTACAAAAAATAAATTTTGTATTTCGCGATAGCGCGATGCGGCTTGGACAGCAGCATCCGAAAGATCCATCCCAATCACTAGTGCATGGGGCGCTAATTCGGCGAACCACGCCGCTTTGTAACCCAAACCACAACCCGCATCGAAGATTGTCTGCTTGTCGGCAAGAAAATCACGCAATGCTGCCTCAGTTTCAAAACCATATAAATCCAGATACCAATCGCGTTGAAAAGTATAGAATTTTTCCTGTTCAGAATTTTCGTCATACTTTGCCCATTTTTCAGAAAAAACGGCCGTGGTTTGGGCCTGATTTTCTAAGCCTGTGGTGGAGGCAAGATCACAGAATTTTTCTGAAACATACGGTGCGTTTGTAAAACAAGCTTTAAAGCGGGCTGTGAAATTTATATTTTGGATGACTATTTCCCTATTACTAACACAGGCTTGGCTTAGTATATCGTTGTTAAATGATAACTGGTCAACGAGTTAAAATCAAGAAAACCACTGACTAATTGGAATACCTTAAACTAATGGAGCAATGCCTTATTATTATAAATACCTGTCTCTTTCCTTTTTGAAAAAATAAGATAGCCTGCTCAATTTAAAATGCTTCTTTAAATTGAATTTATGTCATTTAGGCTCTTTTAGAGCAGATCGCAATTCTATGAGAGTTGGTGGCATTAAAAGCAACGTTTTTTTTTACCTCTAAGTAACGGCTAGAAGACGTTCGCTACTGACAAACGAACATTAGTTAGAGTGGATAAATCTAGCCACAACTCAAGCTCTCACTAGGCCAACAACATCTGCATAAGGGCACAGTGCGTTACATCAGCTAATCTCTTAAATGTGCTTCGCACGACCGCTATAAAACTCGAAAATCAAGTGGGTCCAAATATCTTGGGAAGGTTAGGTGAAAATACCTTGTCCTCAAGTTGTTCTTACTCAGCAGTTTTAGTACCAGCATTCCTATTTTGTAGTGAACCGCTGGCGGATACTTCGAAAAATTTGATTAAAATTGATGCTTATACCCTGTGAGTTGGCTATCTCAGAAAAGCGTACTGTACCAAAGCCGGTAGCAACATCGATGGTTTTAAAATTATAATTTATGCGTAAGATTTGTCCTGGCACCGCACAATATTTTTCTTCTTCCTTTATAATTACGGCATCGAAGAAATGGAGGCGCACGTCCTCAAGGTTACTGTAAGCACCTACAAACGGTGCTCCACTTGCATTGACTAGACGTACTATTTGATCTGCAGGCACCGACCAATCGACTTCACCATCTTCCGGACAACGTGGGAAACAGCGTAAAGTGTCACTTGATAACGTTGATTGGGTTTCTAGAATAAAGCCAGGTTCGGAAGAAAGCTTAGCCAAAGCATTGGAATATAGTTCTGGAATTATTGTCTCGAACCACTTAAAAACGAAATTTATTTTAGTCTCTAAATTGATCGGCAAGTAAGTTCGTGCGATAATGGCGCCAGAATCCAACTCATCAGGAACCATGCGATGAATACAAATTCCAATATTTTCTTCACCGTTTAATATAGCCCATGCTTGGCACGCATTCCCCCGATAACGCGGAAGGTCCCCTCCATGAGCATTTAGTATACCAAGCGGGTACCTATCGATTGTGTCAGCTCCGATAAGGTTTGAGTAATTCACACTTACGACACAATCCGTGCTATGCACGTTATCTAGGAAATCCTGTGTATCTGGTGAGGATAATGTTGTCGTCTGCAAGAAGGGAACGCCCAGACTACGCGCAAGATTTTTATAGTCAGCAGCCTTTTTTGAATATTCTGGAGCTTCGCGAGCTGTGATGATAAACGTCGGCCGGTACCCGTCTTTAACAAGACGAATAACTGTATCAAAGAGCCACTCACCTCTACCAATGACACCAAATGAAAGTGGCCTAATCATTTCTTATTTTTCCATTAATTATTTCTTGCGAAAACCGATATGAGCCATTTTCTAAGATCTCTTGACCGGCTCGCAACCCCGCTGCCATTAGGCGGAGCAAGGGAATACTGCCGAGTTCGGAAAGAGTGTGTGTCATTTGTTCTGGAAAGCCAACACTGTGCGGGAAAACTGCAAACCCTGCCTCGATCAACTCCACAGGATCGATTGCGCCATAAAGATGTATAACGCCTGGATATGTTTCAGTTTGCTGCAATTCAGATAGGCTTACCACGCAATCAATACCCCCCAAGCCGTTCGAGATTAGAGGAAGAGCTTCATGATAGGAGGCAAAGAAGAGAAAGTCGGCTCCAGGAATACTAGCCAAAAGCACGTCTCGATCTCGGGTCAACGCTGTATTTCTTGCGCCCATGTTTCGAAAAAAAGATTCAATTTCACGCCCAAAGTCGTCGTCTGACCAGATTACTATGTCATTTCCCATAATTTCATAGCCTGCCATAAAAGCCATCTTAGCGGCCAATGGGCCAACAAATTTAAAAATTGGAAAATCAGGATCAGATTCATTGACGCCACACAACCGTATTCCTCGTTGGCGACATACCTCGACATCAATGTCCTGCTCTCGTAGTTCCCAAGCGTCATACATTAGGGAGACAACGGTATTCTTTGGGTCAACGTGGCTAAGAAACTCAGCGTCTAGGGGGCGGAGCATCGCGAGATTGGTTATGAGGTTGGCGTCTCGTATGTCTTGCTCCGGCCGTTCCATCTCTCTAATCTCAAAAAAATCATTTAATTCTAATTTATTGCAGATATCTTGAAACTGGCTAATAGCTTCAGTGGCCGTTCCAAATTTAGTGTCTCGGGTCCAAACAATAACTCGCTGAGCACCTGCCATTTGAGCAAGAATAGGTGTCAAAGCAAAATCAGCCGTCCCCAGCTCCGTCAATACTACCAAGCCATTTAAAGATAACCCGGTTTCTCGAACCACGCCTTGCATCAATATTTGTTTTGCTTTGAAATTGCGCACTTTTAAAAATTCTGTCTCATCAATTCCTCAACATTTAGCAATGACCATATCAGGAGGCGTCGGTTCTGTTTTCCATCTAAATGCTCGTTCACCAGATCAATAGTTGCGCCATAGTCGAGCACGTTAAAGAGCTTGGAACTAGGGTTTAACAGACGTTCACGCACAAAATTAATGCTATCGCCTTTAAACCAACTAGCGTCCGGTGCAGAAAACCCCTGTTTTGCTGCCTTGGTTATAGCATGAGGTATATGACGCTGCATCATATCGCGCAAGATTTGTTTGCCCTCCGAGGTCTTTTGAAAGTATCTTGCTGCTTTACCTCCCGGTTCATTCTCATCTGTAAGGGTCACTTTTGACAGATTATTTAGTTTCATTTCAACCGGGCACTGCATGGCAAAATCCACGAGATCATTGTCCATAAAGGGCAAACGCGTCTCAAGGCCGTGCGCCATCGACAGCTTATCTTCGACCACAAACAACCCGTGCAGGAAGGTCTTAGCTTCAAAATACAAAGAATGATTGATATAGTCTTCAGGCCGCTCTAGCAGAGTATCGGTATTGCGAAAAACGTTTTTGAAGATTTTTTTTGGGTTTAAATTCACTACTTCAGAAGCAATTGGAGTAAACATTTCGAACCGATTTTTCCGATTGGTTAGGCGCTGCCAGAAGTCGTAGTATTTGTCGATATAATCATCAAAATTATCATTTACTGCAGCGCGATAATAGCGCCATGGATAACCGGCGAACAGCTCATCCCCACCCGCGCCTGACAACACTACCTTAACAAATTTCGACGCCAGTTTAGCTGCGTAGTAATTAGGATAGCTCTGCCCCACTCGTGGCTCCTCAAGATGCCAAGCGAGGTCAGGCAGGCAACGCTCCATGTCACCTGCTTTTAGCACTATCTGATAGTGCTCTGTTTTAAACTTCGCTGACATAGCTTCGGCTCGCACGCGTTCGTCAAAGCCCAGTTCAATCCCAGAGGCAGAAGATACATCAAAACCACAAGTGAAAGTCTTTAGGTTTGGGTAAGATTTTGCCGCAATAGCAGTGATTGAACCTGAATCCATTCCTCCCGATAAATAGCTCCCCAATTCAACGTCGCCAACTAACTGCCGATTGACTGCTTGACTAAACAGACGATCCAGTTCTTCGATATATTCTTGGCGGTCTGCCTTCTGATCCGGCTCACGGAAATTGTAATCCCAGTATTGAGTAAACTTCAAGTTTGCTGAAGGTTTGCTCAGGTCAGTCAAACAGTAATGACCCGCTGGCATCAAGTTGATGCCCTTCAGCAAAGTCTTTTCACTGAAAATATTCTGGAACGTTAAATACTCATATAAGGCTTCAGGATCTAGATCCCATGAGAAATTTGGCAACGTTAGGATCGCTTTTTGTTCTGAAGCAAAGGCTAGCTGCTTCCCAACGCGACCAATATAAAGTGGCTTGATACCGTAGCGATCTCTCGCCAGCATTAGCGTTTTTTCTTGGCGATCCCAGAGAGCGAAGGCGAACATCCCGTTGAAGCGGTTCAAAGCCTTTGGACCCCACGCCTGTAAAGCCGTTAAAAGAACTTCGCTATCAGAGGCAGAACGAAATCCATAGCCTTTGGTTTCAAGCTCAGCTCTAAGTTCGCGAAAATTATAAATCTCACCATTGTAACTGAGTACATACCGTCCGTCCGAAGACATCATAGGCTGATGTCCCAAGGGCGAAAGGTCTATGATCGCAAGACGCCTATGCCCCAAACCGATGGGACCGTCTATCCAATGTCCTTCTCCATCAGGCCCACGATGAGCTATTGCGTTTGTCATATTTTGAATCATTTTCGGAGAAATCGGTGCCCCATCTAGGTTCAAAAGTCCTGCTATTCCACACATATTTGGGTCTTGCTCCTGGTTACGCTGCTGATGGTACTGTAGTGCGGACCGTCTCGATCACCTGATCCTGCTCATCCGCAGCCATACCGTGAAACAGTGGAAGCGAGATCGAACAATGGTTCGCAGCGTAAGCCATTGGGAAGGCTTCTGGAGCTAAACTATATTTTTTGGCATAAAATGACAACATATGCACTGCATGGGTGGCTGGCCGGGTTGAAATTCCCAGTGCTTGCAATTTTTCCATCCAAGCGTTGCGCTCTTTATTAATGGCAACCACCGTATCAAGAGTAATGTCATCCGAGCGGAACATGCATGGATAGCTTTGATAGCCGTGGCCGAAGCCATCCGAGACAGTCGGTGTTCGCAACCAGTCGAGATCGGCAAAAGCTGCGTCATAAACCACTGCAAGGGCGCGACGCTCGCTTATTATAGCCTCGGCCCGCTCCATTTGGGCTGCCCCTAAAGCTCCCTGAATATCCGTCATACGCTGATTGTACCCTGCGTGGATGTGATCAGCCAAAAGATAGGGCTTGGGCCCTAAGTGACGCTGCAGATCTGATAGCACTGAACCGTGATCACGAAGCTGTTGAACCTTAGTCGCCAAGGATGCATCGCCAGTGGTAACCATACCTCCTTCACCTGTAGTTATAGCTTTACGCGGATGGAAGCTGAATGCACCTGCATTGCCAAAACTCCCGACATGTTGACCGCGATATGTAGACCCAAAACCGCACGCTGCATCTTCGACAACCCACAAACCATGCTTTTCTGCAATCGCCATAATGGGCTCCATGTCCGCAGCCAGGCCAAATAAATGCACTGGTAGAATGCCCACAGTTTTTTCTGTGATCAGGTCTTCGATCTGAGACACATCAATGTTGAAGGTCACAGGATCGATGTCGCAGAAAATTGGCTTTGCGCCTTGGTGTTCGATCACGTTGGCAGTCGAAATCCATGTAAAGGCTGGTAAGATAACTTCGTCACCAGGCCCCAAATCAAGAGCAGTCACAGCCAGATGCATGCCCGTCGTACAGGAGGTGACAGCCAGTGAATGTGGCGCACCTGTAAAAGCGCACCACTTGTCTTCAAAGGATTTCACATGAGGTCCCTGTACTAACCAACCGCTTTCCAAAGGGCCAAGGACACTCTGGATTTCTTCAGTTGTAAGGGCGGTACGCGCAATCGGAATGGAGCGTGGTGTAGACATCAGGTCAGCCCTACCGCTTTGCGACGTGCGTCAACTTCAGACTTATGCGCCGCGCGCCAATCGATTAAACGCTTCAGACCATCATCAAGATCAATATCGGCGGTAAATCCAATTTCTGCCGTGGCCTTAACCGGCGAACCAATGCGGTTCTTGACAAGCGTGGCTTGGCTGCGCTCCACATATTTAATTTCTTTATTGCTAGCGGTTAATGTTAGAAGCTTCTCGGCCAGCTCTTTTAGTGTTGTACGCTTACCAGTTCCAACGTTATAAAACTCATCAGTAGCATCAGATTTCATACCACAAACGTTAGCTTTTGCGCAGTCTTCCACCGCAATAAAGTCAAAGGCTTCCGAGCCGTCACCCATGATTGTTGGGGCATCTCCATTGTCGATTGCGTCCAGCATTCTCATAATTACGGCAATATAAGCTCCATGGTAATCTTGGCGAGGCCCGTACACGTTCATGTAGCGTAAGCCAATAAAGTCGAGACCGTAACGGTAATGAAATGAACGCAGCATTGCTTCGCCACAGATCTTCGTCGCACCATAAAAATTCTTGTTATTGAAAGGATGATCCTCTTCCATCGGCTCGGTCACGGAATCGCCGTATACAGAGGCGGACGATGACCAGACAAGACGATTGATGTTGTTCGCGACACAGGCCTCCATCACATTAAAAGTCCCAGCTACATTGGTATTGAAAGCGGAACGTGGAAAATCATGGCACTGCAGCAACCAAAGGGCTGCTAGGTGGAAAACACCATCTATCTCCCTGTCTTTCATCGCCGCGGTTAGTATATCGGTCTGGAGTATATCTCCGCCAACATCATGGATTGACACACGTGGATCTTTTAGTGCGTCTTCCAGGTTTTTTACACGACCGCGTGTAAAATTATCGTACACAACAATCTCTTTGATATCTTCCTTGAGAAGGTTTTCTATTGTGTGTGAACCAATCAAACCTGCTCCACCGATTACCATAAATTTTTTGCCGTTCAGCTTCATTGATGTTTTCTTCCGCTATGGGTTATTTTTGGATGATGGTGTGGATTTAGCTGCTTTGAGCAACGTGCTAATCACGAAGTCCTGACCTTGAGAGCTAAGGCCGCCAGAAATTGGTATGCTTAGCACCTGAGAAGCGGCCCGATCACTGTGTGGGACCTGTGCAGGCTGAGCCACCGCTGGTTGCATGCTCACGGGCGACGGGTAGTGCACAGCCGTAGCAATGTGCGCTTCTTGCAGAATAGCTTGCACACGATCACGATTGGATACCCGGACAGTGTATTGTGCCCATGCCGATCTACAATTGGCTAAGATAGTTGGGGGGATCACCAAATCGCTGCCTGAAAATGCCGCCGTGTAGCGCATAGCCACATTGTTGCGCTCAACCAATTCATCTTCGAAGATGGGTAGTTTAGCTAGAAGCACGGCCGCTTGAATCGTATCCAATCGGCTGTTCATACCAATTCTAACGTGGTGATAGCGACGATCTTGACCATGCCTGGCTATTTGGCGCATGGCTATGGCTAGATCAGCGTCGCTGGTAAAAATCGCTCCACCGTCACCGTAGCACCCGAGAGGCTTTGATGGAAAAAAGCTTGTGCAAGAAATTGTTGACAGGTTACCCGAGCGCGCCCCCTTATACGTGGCTCCAAAGCTTTGGGCTCCATCCTCAATCACTGGAATTTTGTAGTTATCAGCTATTGCGTTAATTGTGTCAAAGTCAGGGGCTTGACCGTAAAGTGATACGGGGATGATTGCCTTAGTACGCGGCGTGATCTTGGATTCTAACAATACCGGATCCATAATGTAGGTGCTTGGATCGATGTCTATATATACTGGCACTGCACCTAAGATCGCGATAGTTTCAGCTGATGATATATAGCTAAAAGAAGGTGTGATTACCTCATCGCCGGGGCCAACATCTAGCGACATCAGAGCGATTTGCAACGCGTCTGTACCATTGGCACAAGTAATACAGTATTTGGCGCCGGTGTAAGCCTTAAGCTTTTCTTCAAGCTCATCGACTTCAGGCCCAAGTATGTATTTACCATGCGCCAATACCCGGGCAATCCCAGCTTCAATCTGTGGGCGAAGACGGTCTTGTTGCGAGTGAAGATCGATAATTGGTATCATTTTCTGGACACTCGAGTGAGGTGGTGATCTATCAATGTGTAATGATCTTTTGTATGGGGACAAATTACTATTCCGTTTCCACCAAGCGGCAGAGGCAATCGTTCTCCATAGGCGCTCATCCAGCCAATCTGCTTTGCGGGAACCCCTACCATTAGGGCAAAATCAGGGACATCGCGACTGACCACTGCGCCGGCCCCAATAAAGGCAAATGATCCTACGGTTATACCACAAACGATAGTACAATTTGCTCCCAAAGTGGCTCCACATCTCACAAGTGTGTTGCGGTATTCATCTTTGCGCTCAACAAGAGCCCGTGGATTGTGGACATTGGTAAATACCATGGAAGGGCCACAGAATACGCCCTCTTCAAGGGTCACATTGTCATAGATAGAAACATTATTCTGGATCTTGCAGCGATCACCGATAGTAACCTTGTTGCCGACAAATACGTTCTGCCCCAATGACACACCAGATCCGATCCGCGCGCCGCCACAAACATGCACAAAGTGCCATACACGCGAACCTGCGCCGATTTGTGCTCCCTCATCTACGATGGCGCTGTCGTGGATTTGTACGCTTTCCATAGTCGACCTCATTCACTCACTTGGTTAAGGAAGGGGTGGTAAGAGCCGACGCGGCCCAAAGGGGCTGCATTGCGAATATCTGCAACCGTCTCAATTGCAACTCGGTTTTCTTCTAGCCCAAATCCCCTGCCGGCCAGAATTTCTTCATAACTGCGGACGTGTAAATTGGTTAAGCCGCTGGAAAACTCTATTTCCTGATCCCCCACCATTATCGAACGATATGTGCGCTGCCCAGTTTTTCGCACAACTGCCGGCACGTCGGCCACATCAATCGACAGGAACCACCGTACCCTCGCGTGGGCATATTCGAGATAACCTGCGGCCTTTGTGTGTGACCTATAGTGCACTTGGTTTTCCTGAAGCGTCCCAAACAGAAACTGTAGCATGTCATAGAAATGTACCCCAATATTAGTGGCAAGGCCGCCTGACTTATTTGCTTCACCCTTCCAACTCTGCAAATACCAGTTTCCTCGCGAAGTGACGTAAGTTAGATCCACGTCAACCTTAGTCTCGCCCGCACTGGCTTGGACCTTTTCGCGCAGGGCGACGATCGAGGGGTGCAGGCGAAGTTGCAGGATTGTATTAATTTTACGACCAGTGTCGCTCTCCATTGCGGCGAGGCCGTCGATATTCCATGGGTTTAGGACGAGTGGTTTTTCGCAAATGGCATCTGCCCCAGACCGAAGAGCGAAGCGCATATGGGCATCGTGAAGGTAGTTTGGCGAGCAAATTGCAACGTAGTCAACCGGCCGAGAGCCACGGCGCAATTTATCAATATGTCGATCGAAGCGCTCAAATTCCGTAAAGAAATGGGCTTCGGGGAAATGACTGTCAATAATCCCAACCGAGTCGTTTGGATCGAATGCTGAGACCAGCTGATTACCCGTGGCAGCAATGGCTTGCATGTGGCGTGGAGCTATGTAGCCGGCTGCACCAATGAGAGCTATGTGTTTCATGCGAATTCCATTTCAGCTAATCGTATGTATTGGCCATTATAATGCACCCAATCGGCGCTCGAGGTTAGACGTTAATGTATAATTAGATTTTGGGCCACTTAATTTGGGTTACTCATAATTGGTACACCATAATTTGCTATAAATTTATTGAAAAGACACACTGTTCATCTGGGTAAAAGTAGTTTTAACGGTGCTCTGTTCCCAAATGGGTGGCCATAGCAGACCCGCATTGCGTCCAGAGCTATGGGCAAACGATGTGACATGAAGAACCAATCCACATTCACGACAAACAATAGCTTGCTGCGCACATGAGGTTCGTTTTTGGCCATGCCTGGAACATTAATACGCATCAGGAATCTTTTTTATATTAGTCTTCATTAAATGATTTGCTCTATTATATGCTAAAATCAGAAGTGGATAAAAAATCAATATTGGATGCATGGCTTGTTTATACCTTAACGCTGAGCCAGGGTTGAATATAAGGTACGGATAGCTAACAAATATAATGACAAACCCCACAAACATATATGGCAAAATATGCATCCTTAGCGCTCTAGATGCGCGGGCAAGTTGCAATAATTTAACAAACAGATAACTCATTAGAGAGAGACAAACTAAGCCCTCTAGAAAAGCAGGGGCGTGGAGTGGCTTTGAAATAGCTTCAAATAAAGTGGGCCCTATAAAGCCTTGTGGGATCCCCCACAGTGAATGGTACACAAAATCAGATATGTCATTCCACTGGATATAGGTTCGATTGGAGCTGGCAGTTTCATAAGCCAAAAAGCTATTCTCAACGTATTTCATAAAGGTAACAACATCTTCACTAAAAAATGTTGCATCCAGTGAAAGTATAAACGTTCCCCCTATGATCGCCAGAATAAAGGCGAGCACCCATACCCCAACTGAGAGCCTTTTTGTTATTGTTTTATGCAGCAAAGGTGAAAATAACGAAGTTAAAAACACCATCAAGTATATTACAAAATAATTTGGTCTAACAATAAATATAAACCACAAGGCAACAATAACAAAAATAAAACCGACCGTTAATTTGCTGGCGGTAAACAAACGTTTGGCTGCAAAATCAATTACAACAATTCCAGCAATAATGACGATTTGTTCTTTAGATGAAGATCCAGACCAAACTAAAAAATGGGGCAATAAATTACAAGCCCAGAAGAGCTTGCGATCAGAGTGAGGATACACATCTCGAAAAGCATACCAAGTCAAAGCGGCAACAACTATGCCAAGAAACATTGGCGCAAGAAACCCAGGAAAAACAGCGCCAAGGACGAAATAAACGCCAAACACTAACATGGTTGAATTTATACTATCATTATTGTAGAGAAGCTTTGTAGCTTCATAATACTCTGGTTGATAGCCATCTCCAAGCGATGATAAACTGATATAGATTGTATAAGCAAAGAGTGTTCCGAGGACATGAACCACTATCAATCGAAGCAAAAGACGGCTTGAAGAAGTATCAATAATCAAAATTTTCATTGATTTTCCAGCCAAGCTTGAAACATTAATACGGCCCACAGACTAGCGGTGTGATCATGCTGGCCAGCCAAATGCTCAGCCCATTTTTTGCGAATTGGTGTAGGGTAAAAATAGCCCTCGGCATTTAATCTATTTTGGTCCAACAGGCTTTCAGCCCAAGGCCTAAGAGGCCCACGCAGCCAATGGCCAATTGGAATGCCAAAACCTGCTTTGGGCCGATCAATTAACTCACGCGGCACATGTTTATAAAGCACTTGGCGGAGCGCCCACTTGCCCTGCCCACCGCGAATCTTCATGTGCAATGGCATCCGCCAAGCCAGTTCGGCTACTCGGTGATCAAGAAATGGCATGCGCGTTTCTAGGCTGGTAGCCATGGCTGCGCGGTCAACCTTACACAAAATGTCATCAGGCAAATAAGTCATACTGTCACGGTACATCATCCTCAACGGGCTGTTGGTCACGTCTGTCAAATCACCTTCAGGCAGCGGGTCCGCCAGCAGGCTGCTTGGCTCAACAACAGTGCAACTATTGTCCCCGCGCACCACCTGTGCTGGGTCTTGCCACTCCGAAACCAGACTCAAGTATAAATCGTCCAAGTTCCTCACACCACGTAGGCGGGCCGCCAGATTATGGGCCTTGTCACCAGCGCGTGCAATTCCCATGCGATCTGTAAACAAAGCATTCAATGGGCTACTCAATGTATCCCAACCAGCAACCGGCATGGCGCTGATGGTCGCGCCCAGGGCCTGCCGTACCAAGTAGGGGAGCCAAGCCAGTTTGGCCCAGATTCGTGGCCCCCAAAAGTAGCGGGTGTAGCCACCAAACAACTCGTCTCCTGCATCGCCTGACAGCGCAACGGTGACTTGCTGACGCGCAGCACTGCACACCAGATGCGTGGGAATTTGCGACGAATCGGCAAACGGCTCATCGTACATAGCAGGCAACTGGGCAATCACCGCCTGCGCCTCGGCCGCCGTGACAAACAGCTCAGCATGGTCAGTGCCCAAGTGCTTCGCCACGGCACGCGCGTAGGGCGATTCATCAAACTTCGCCTCCTCAAACCCTATGGTAAAAGTCTTCACTGGGCGCGCGGCCTGTTGCTGCATCAAGGCCACGATGGCAGACGAATCCACTCCCCCCGAGAGAAACGCACCCAGTGGTACATCGGCCAGCGACTGCAGACGGACTGCATCCACCAGGTGCTGTTCCAGCGTTTCCACTGCCTCCCCCTCGTCAATAATTTGATGCTGTGTCCCAGCCTGCACCACATCAATCAAAGACCACCAACGGCTTAGCGTCAGGCTTTCGTAAACCGCCGGTGGGCGCAGGGGCTGCGCAGGGGCTGCGCGGGGCGCAGCCCCCTTGATACTGAGCAAGCAACCCGGCTCCAACTTGTAAATACCCTGGTAGATACTGCGCGGCGCCGGCACAACCATAAAGCGCATGTACTGCGCCAGTGCCTCGCGGCACACCGGGTTGGCAAAGCCCTCAAGGGCACGCAAGGCCTTCAGCTCCGAACCAAACACAAAAGCCTGCCCAGCCCCGCGACCGACCCAACCGTAATACAAAGGCTTTTCACCAAACCGGTCGCGCACTAAATGCAGCGTGCGATCGCGTACGTCCCATAGTGCAATGGCGAACATACCCACAGTTTTGGCCAGTGTGGCCTCTACGCCCCAGTGCTCAAAGCCAGCGAGGAGAGTCTCAGTGTCTGAATGGCCGCGCCAGACCGGCACTGCGCCGGCAGCCAACAGCTCTGCCCGAAGTTCCAGGTGATTGTAAACCTCGCCATTGAACGCAATGATGAAACGGCCACCACTCGATGCCATGGGCTGGTGACCGGCTGGAGATAAATCAATGATGGACAGCCGACGAAAACCCAGTGCCACGCCTGACTGCTCGTCAACCCAGGCACCGGCGTCATCCGGGCCGCGGTGCTCTATGGTGTCGGCCATGCGGATGACCATTGCTTCCAACCCCTCAAGGTCACTAGCTTGGTCAGTTAAGAAACCTACAAATCCACACATTATTTGTCTTTGCTTCCTACAACACACCAATGCGGTTCTGCGTCAGAAAAGTGTACATCTACAAGACCCGCCCCTTCCATCATTTCCGTAATCTGTTTTCTGGAAAAGCGACGCTCCAAAGGTGTACCGAAACGATCACGCGCATCTGTTCGCATCGTATAGAAGCTGTATTTTCGGTAATAGGACAAAGGAAAGCTAGCCACATTGAGCCCAATCCTTTCCATCAGCCTGCTCAAAGTAGTCAGGGGCACGTAGACCAGTACCGCGATAACATCCGTGATTATGTGCTTCGGGGACGGGGGCAGTCGGTAAATTACCTGACGAGCCAAGTCGCTCACCCGCCAAATTATCCTAAACCACCACGGACGATTGTCAAACGCGTAGTAGAGATAGAGCAGCAACGGCGCGCCAGGCTTCAACAGATCAACGCACGACCGGATGGCGGCTGCAGTGTCTGGGACGTGATGCAACACCCCCAGCGAATATCCAAAGTCCTGGCTATTTGGCGGCAAGCACTCCGAATCAAGTGATGCTTTATAAAAACTCACATTTTCGTGCACCGACAAATTGGCTCGGGCAACTTCGATCGCACTGGAGGGGTCAATGCAGTGCAATTTGCCAACCTTGGGAGCGACGAAGCGCGCCCAACGACCGCTACCACAGCCCATATCAAAACCCTCAGCATCGGGCGGCATCGCAGCCCACGGGAATACCGCAAAATACTCATAAAATCTTTTAAGTGCCTCATCATCAGAAATGCCTAATTGATCAAAACGTGACCATTCATCGCCAAAACTTTCAACGGTTTTTTCATGGGTATTTTTCATTTTATAAATTTACCTTTATGTTTAACCAGTTAGCCCATCTTCGTAAGTTACCCAGTGGTTACCCCATGCTGAAGAGGGGCCAAGACAGGAGGGCAAGCCAGAATTTGATCAACCATGTGGTGCACTAAGGCGGACCATTGCTGGAGTTTCGTCAACTACGGCGCAAATACCGTAAGATGATTCTAACCTGCAAGGATATTGACGGCTAGGTTGATGCGTCATGGTCAGCGAGCAGCTCCTCACATGCCTGCAAAACAGACTCAGCATAAAGCGGCGCATTCTTCCAGGTTTCAATAGTGTTAAATCGTATGCTCTGATATTTCTTGTTGCTACTTAACAAGTCCCTAACATTCTCGACTACTTGTCGATCAGACTTGACGATCAAGGCGTTAACCCTGTGATTACAGTAGGAGGGAATTTCGCCCACTGGCGTGACAATCGGGACCAATCCCATTTGCATCGCCTCCACCACCGACATTGCCATCCCTTCGTACAGACTTGTCTGGAGATAGAAGGTGGCCTTCAGCGCATGGTCCGCTATCTCGGCCAATGTTGCCGTCCCCAAGAAGAAGACATTACTTGTCAGACCCAGCGACTTGCTTAGTTGCTGGGTGGTTCGCAAAAGTCCTTCATCCGGGCCAATAATCCAGAATCGAGCTCCAGGTTGCTCCTTCAAAACCTCAGCAAAAATTCGCAAGGCATGATCAAGGCCTTTCTGAGCGTTGATGCGCCCCCAGAAAATGAAATCAGGGCTAACCTTGCGCGCTGGCAAAGCCTCCAAGCGGCGTGTGACAAACGAAATGACCCTGCATCTCTCCGGCGATAAATGCGGAAACCGCTCTCGCAACGACGCCTGAGAATCAGACCAAACCTCAAGGGCTAAACGCATGGCCAAGCGGGTAAAAATGAAGTCTAGCCAATGGACATCAGTCGCATTGTGAATAAAGACCACCAGCTTGAGTTTTGGCCTTAGGCATTTTGCAAGTATGCCCACAATGGCAGATCGCCATAGGGAAACGATAAGCACATCCGCACGACCAGAAATGACCTTTCTTGCGGCCAAAAGTAAGGGCAGCGGGCTTATGAAAGCTGCCCACCTTTGCCATGCACGCGCACTGGGAAACACTTTAACAATATAGTTAACTTTAAAATCAATCCCGTCATGCTTCAGTTTTTCAGTTGAACGCACGGCAGTTTCAACCCCACCAATTCCATTACGGGGAGCCAAGTGAACTATTTTTTTGACATTATCAGCAGAGCCACCACTAGGTACATCTAAGGATCTGAGCGCAAAAAGTCGTTTCATAAGAATTACCAATCTTGGCAGACGGCTAAGTGGCCAATAGCGCAGAAGTTTACTCTAATGCATCCACTACACGCGGCTGGACACGCACAAATTTGAAGCCCATTTTTTCGCTTGTGGACTCCGATATGAAGCGTCGATTTACGGAAAATACGTCCTCGATTGGCATGATTTGAACATCCCAGTGTTCGCGATCTATGGCATCAACAACCGGGCCGATGCCCCAATTTGGATAATCATCGAAGAACACTACACTCCTTGCATGAAGAAGATCCTGTACGTTCGTCCAATCGGCGGCTACCGTTTCCTGAGAATGCCCACCATCGATGAAAACTAAATCCATCTTTGGTAACTGCGCTTTCTTGCTGCGCAAAGTCTCAATTGTGTTCCCAGCAAATAATTGTCGCCTCGGACAGCCATTCCGATCCAAGAACTTATCGACCTTTTCTTGAGAGGGCGCCGATAGCGCAAATTCCTTCAAGAAAGTAGCGTCGTTCAATGATTCAAACATATCAAAACCAAAATATACGACGTCGTCGCGATATTGGGATGCGCGTTGAAACAAACGCGCCGCATTGATACCATCGTTTGTACCAATTTCGAGGATTGTTTTCGGGCGAAGGGTGTCGATCTCCTCCAAAAGCTGATCGTATCTGCGGGGATAGGTGCGCAAGCCCAAATTACCTTTGATCCAATGCTTAATAGTTTGCTTTTTATAGTACACCCAAGTTCCCTTATTTTCTGTTAATTTATTGAATTTTTGTTGTCCGTTATATCTTTAAGCGCTTCTTCATTGAAGAGCAATCCGATTGACGTCACTGAAAAGTTTTAGGTATGTCTCTCGCTCATACTGGTCTAGCGTCTCAGGATCCATCATTTCCATGGCGCGTTTACGAACGGCGTTCCCCATGGCGCGCGCATGTTTTGGATTAGCCAGGAAGTACTCCACGGCCTCCGCCATCTTCTCCCATGCGAGGTCGGGAACTAACTCTCCCGTTTCACCCGAGCGGATGATTTCGCCCTGCCAGTCGTAATCGTAAGCCACTATCGGAGCACCTGCTAAACCGGCTTCAGTCAACCCCCGCCCCATATGTGGTGATAAAACCAACTGGGCTTCAGGCAGTACTTCCGCGATCCATTCCTGGGAACGATTTCCTGCAAAAAATACGTTTCCTACAAGATTAAATTCTTCCACCATCGCTTCTAATTCTACTCTCATGGCCCCATCGCCAATAAAAACAAACTTAATATTATGCCCTAATTCATGAAGTTTCTTCAGCACCAGCAGATTTTGCTCTGGTTGTTTCATTTTCTCCAGACGACCTACTGTCGCCATAAAATCGCCCTCCACCCCTATCTCACGTAGCAAATGCGCCCCGCTTCTTCGCGCTGACGGCTCGATAAAATGTATTGGATGGATCAGGTTTCCATAGCGGAACACAACTCCATTTTTCTGCGCTGCTCCGTTGGCTAGCGCATAGTCTAGATTGTTTTGGTTGGCACCTGCGACAAGCGCGCAACGGGGAAACACAAACCGTTCAATCAGTTTTTCAATAAAACGAAAACCAAAAAGCCTAGGAAAAACAGCCTTTTTTGTGGTCTTGAAGAATTGGTCGTAGTTAAAACAAACGCGGATCGCCAGAGGAACCCGGAGCAGACGGGAAAGCACCCAACCCATCAGGCCTAGGTAGTAGGGATCGCCAATACGGACCACATCCACCCTAACCTCTCTGGCCATCCCGCGCAACAACAGGACCAACCTCAACTGAGCCAGGAGCAGGTTCAACGGAGGCAGAAAGCGCCATGCAGAGTTGTTTCCGATCTTGCCCTCCACAAACACATGCGTGTCATCCAATTCAGTGATCACTGGATCACCAAACCGATCGTTCCCCGACTCGAATAATCCGGCCAGCGGATGCACCGAAATCACCCTGTCGAAATACCCGCCAAGCTTTCGACTTTCCAGCGCCTGCTCCAATTGCCTTTCCCTGAACATCTTCAGCGTATAGGACATATCCAGAATAAGGATAGATCTCAGTGAACCTGCATTTTTTTGTTGGCTTGGAATATTCATTGCGCTATCACCCTTTCTTGGCGATGAAATACAAGTTTGGCCCAACCAGCGTCTCGCCCATGCGCCCCAGTACGTATCGGAAAATCGATTTGAGGAATTGCCTCAGCCCCGGCCTTCTAAAATCTGGAAAACTGCGGGGATAAAGCCGTTTCACGCTGAAGCAATGCTGCTGGAGTAAGCCACCTAAATAAGCAACATCAAAGCTTTGGTAGTGGCCCCATCTGTGAAAATGCAACTGACAATAGGGGCAAAATACCTCGTTAGACTGTAAATCCTCCCGATAGGGTACGGTCCCAGTAAACTCCGCACCCGGCTTCAACACGCGCCTCACTTCATTCAGCGTGGCATGGAAATCATCAGTTGGAATATGCTCCAAGACCTCGGTCATGATCACCTTGTCAAAATATCCGTCCTCAAAAGGTATGTTTGTGCTGTAGCCCTGCTTTGCGCGGTCGCCCATATCCAACTCAACCTGAAGCTTCACGATGCTCTCCTCGACTGGGTCAAGTGAATAAACCACAACGTTCCGAGCAGTCAGCAATTTCTCCAAATGCCCCGTTCCCACACCGATATTCAAAACCCGTGTTCCCGGAGGGCATCGCTCTGCCAGAAACCGTAGTCTTGTATAGCTCAAATCAAATACACCTGTCGCTTGGTTCTGATAATGCCGCCAAAGATTGTCCTGTTCATTCTGTTTAATAATATTCTCTCTCCTTAATTTTTTATCGTCGCCAACTAGTTATTTTCTGCACTTTTTGACCATATAAGGCTATGGTGACTTTGCTTAATATTTTCATGCGAAAATCCAACGTCACTTAATACCGTCCTCACCAATACACAAACTCTTGAGCAAGAATACACTTCGACTCTTTGTCCGCTATAAGTAGGGATAATTTTAAACCATTTTTTGTGTTCGATATGTCAATCAAAAACACCTCCGTATCTCTGTACCCATTTTCATCCGAATAAAGTGAAGAATAATTCAGGGGAGAATTTCTAAAAACTATGCCCGCAGTTATTACTAGTAGGAAGGGTGTGAATAATTTGTCCGCCTGGCCTTAATAGAAGAGAACAGTTTTAAACGCTTGCGATATATTGTAAATATGATGCAAGGACCCACCATTGATGACCGTATCATAATAAAAGTGCATATTTGTAGGCAGTGGTAGGTTCATATCATGAGTTGTCGAGGCTTGCTCATGATTTGAATTATTAATAGATTTGACAAATGATGGTCCGAAATAATCTAACAACATATTATCAATATATTTATCTTGTTTGTAACTTAATCCGACATCTAAAGAATAGTTAATCGTTGATTGCGCTACTACAAAATTTTGACGACCAATACCTATGGTTTTATAAATGATCTATTTTTCTTTTCGTAGCGCAAGAAATTTAATCCAATCTGATCAATACTGATAACTGCTCGAACTAAGTAAGAATTTATTCATTATAATTTCTGATTCATAATCACCCCACTTTCTGAAGTGAGCTGTCATCTTATATTATTGATTTAAAATGGGATGTGCTAAAATTTTCTCCATCGACTTTTCATTGTTTCCACCAACCCAATTTTGGTTTTATAATCCTCTTCAAAAACAAATCTTCACAGCCAATCTCCAAATTGTGATATTGTATCCAACGACCGTAAATCGCACTTGCAAGCTTCTCTTTCCAAATCGCCGGGCAAACTCTTCCACAAACCTTGATTAATAATTTAAAAGCAACCTGTCCTACTTCATGGTCAATCAATACCCACCACAAACGAAGCTTTATACTGAAAGGTAATTCCACCCTCGCCAGCCGACTCAAGTGGTTGCAAAATAATGCGACAAAAGGCAGGTACCACCAAGGCTTCCTATCCTTCCCAAAAAATACTTTATAATCCTGATGAACGGTATTCCATTTTTCTCGACCAAAGTAACTGAAAAGCACCTCGGGCACCTGAACAAAGTTCCCATGGATGGACAGCTCTTGAATAAACGCCAAATCGGTTGCGATGGCTTTTTCAAACATACGTGTCTTTCGCATGGCCGAAGAGCGATAAAGGCCATAGATTGCCGTCGCTGGAAAATGCTTTAGAGTTTCTCGATATCGATCCACTAACTTCGTTACACTCTCAAAACTATCCAGTTTGAAAACACATAACCTTTCCGTTCGCCCCTCAATGAATGTAGCAGTGTGAGTCTGACAGAGCACAGCTTCGGGACATTGCTCCATCTTTGTGACGCAAGCACTTATAAAAGATGGTTCATGATGATCGTCATGTGCAGCCAACATGAAATATTTACCAGAAGAAAGCTTAAAAACCCAGTTATAGTTCTCGATGGCGCCGAGGTTTTTATCAAATCGACTGTATTTCACCCTAGCATTTTTCAAAACATACCTTTGACAAATCTCTGATGTGTTATTAGTTGATGCATTGTCAGAAATAATTATCTTCAAGCTAGATTGGTCTTACTTTATCATAGAATCTAGCGCGCTGGCCAACCTTTTTTTCCAGTAGAAGACAGGCATGCCGATGCTGACTAAAGGATGGGTTTAGTTTTCCAGGTCCATTTTTCCATAACTATTTTGCGCAAATCCTGGCATGCCAGAAAAGCGGCAAACCAGCCAAGGAGTAACGCTAATATAAAGAGGAAAATAAACGTTATTTTCCCACTTACAGTACTTAACCAATACCCAGCCATGCCTGCAACAGCAAAAGATATAATACAGGGAACAACGAAATCACGTATCGTGGATGCAAAAAACCCTGCATTGGGAAGCCCCCTCAGCCCGTAGGTCTGGTGTCCGATATACAAAATCAAGCCATAAATGCCCCATAAAAAGGCTGCGCCCATGGCGCCAAAAAAAACAACTGCTAATATCAAAAATGGCAACAAGATGACCAAACAGATCAGATTTAAAGCTACAACTGGCATGAGTCGCTTTCTGCTATAGAGAACACTTAGGGCTGGAAACGAGCAGCTAGCCAACACCGTGCCTACCACCATGACAGCAAGAATCGGTGCTGTGCCCTCTGCAACCGAATCGTTACCCAGCCAAACGTACAGGATTGGCTTGGATAGAAACACGATCAACGCTGCAGGAGGAATAATCAGCACACTCATTAACTGAGACGCAATGCGGATCTGTCTTGCCAGGCCCTCATTGTCCCCTGTAGACACCAATTCTGTGAATTGGGGATAAAATGCGTCGATCAACGGCGTGACCCCACGCGACAACCCCGATGCCACCGTCCATGCCAGCATGTAAAAGCCAAATGCTTCCAACGAAATTACCCGGCTCAGGATCATCTTGTCCGCCTGCGACATTATGATTGCTAAAACCGTGATCAACATCATAGTGCCCGCAAACCCCTTGATGGACCGCAGCACCTGTAAGGAAAATCTGACTGGATGTTCGTCCTTTCTAACTTTTCTCCATAGCGACCACCGCATCACCCCAGTCTGCAGAGCATACGCCACTATATGCCACAAAAAAAAGATCCGGATGTCGGGGCTAATCTGCCACAACACCATGATTGACCCGAACCCCCGGACGGTTCCAAACAAAGTAAGAAGTCCAGAGCACTCCACCTGTCGCTGCAACCCCATCAACCCTCCAGTGTAGAGCCCTGAAGGAACTTGAACAACTAGCGAAACAGCCATTAGCATTAGTACGTCCCGGACAACTTCTGGTGGCATGTCCTTTAACTGAAACCATCCCGCCCCGAAAAACCATGCTCCCGTCAAAATGCACAACCCCAGAATCAAAATAACACCCCAGTAAACCACCTCCAGGCTTCTTAATAAAACAGGAATGCGTCCCTTTTCCTCCGGTCGTGCCGCAAGCCAGGCAATCTCACGTACTGCCGTCGCCGAGATTCCCGTATCCAGTATTCCAACAATAGCGACCCATGAGAGATAAAACCCGATCAGCCCGTAACTTTCTACTCCTAGAAACAAAATATAAAGTGGTGTGAGGAATAGCATAAGAGCTGTTAACCACACATTCGAAAGAAGATTTGCCGAAATATTTTTACCAAGAAGATTCATTATATTAGAAAGTCTCGGGATGGATAAATTTTTGAACCTTTTGCCCGCAAAACCGCCTCAGAAGCGAATTCAAATGTAGTAACGCAACCAGCTATCAATTCAACGTCACGCATATTGCAGTTTGCCGCAGTTTCAGATGCAGCAGGAGTCAAGAACAGTGCTCAACAGTTATGAGAATAATTAATGAAGACATTGATATCCTAATTTTTTCATTTGCCCCTATTTCTTAAACAATAAGGAGTCGTAAATACGGAACAACATTTATACGTTAAGTTTATTAATAATGGAGCCTAATAATTCCAATCCAGGCTTCCCACTGCGTTCTGGATGAAACTGTATTCCAACTAAATTTTGATGGTGAAACATCGCCACTACTTCTTGGTCATTAAAATTGATATATAACTTTTTATCTGTTGGTAATTCATCATCAACAAGCCCAAAAGAATGCATAAAATAAAAATTTTCGCCATCAAACTTCGCGTATTGGCCTAGATCCTGAGTTTTAGAAGCATATAGACGGGAATACCCAATATTGGAGGGAGGGCTAAATTTTTCTGTATTTTGATTTAAGTTTCTGACGTGACCAGGTAAAAAACTCAAACCATCAATTTCAAAATCCTCTTCACTGCCTTCGAACATTATTTGCATGCCCAAGCAAATACCCAGTATAGGATGTCCTTTTTTGTATGCCTCATTAAGATAATAGCTTGTATCACCGAAAGTCAGTCTCTGCATAGCATCCCCAAAAGCTCCAACACCAGGTAGTACCAAAGGCGCATTAATCTCTACACTATCTATTTTATCTATAACCGTAGTCTCAACATCTATTTCTTCAAAAGCTCCCCTAACACTCTTAATATTTGAGTGGCCCAAGTTTAATAAACAGACTTTTTTCATAGTTACTTTTGAAAACTATCAATAAAAAGTTTCATTGCAGCAATACCGCTCATTTTTTTTAATCCTTCCAGACTTTTTAGTTCCGCCAGACCTACTAACCCTCCTGAGTAAATGTACGGCAAAGGGCTCTCACGTTCCATAAAGTTTACAAGATCCCAATCAATACCACGGCTGGTTCCGTCTCTATCAATAGATGTCACAATAATTTCACCCACATAATTTTCACTTAAAAAATTTAGCCAACTATTTAAATTATATTCAGATAGTTCACGCCCAGCGTGGGTGAACAACCTAAATTCATCATTTATTTTCCTAACATCAATTTGAGAGACAACGCACGAAATGCCAAGGGCCTTAGTTAGCGATCCAATTATTGAATGATCTTCTAAAGCGTACGTGTTTATTGATATCCTATCGGCGCCAGCTTTAATCAAGTCCGCGGCGTCAGAAACACTCTGTATCCCACCACCAGCACAAATCGGATAGCGAAAATCTTTTGTATGCCTACCTATTACCGAAACCAGAGAATTCCGCATATAAAGGGAAGCCATCGTATCTGATAAAATAAATTCGTTCACACCCAATCTAACCAACTGACGCAATACAGCATCAATATGGCCCACTTTTTCCACCCCTTCTAATTGGACACCTTTTATTACAAACTCTGATTTTGTATCAACTTTCGCCAAAATTCTCATAAGATAAATATTCCAAATTGAAAGCTCTTCTTCGTCCAGAGGTGCGATATTTTTAGAGGCAGCCAAAATTTATAAATTAGTTAAGTCAATGGATACGTTTTAGCCCAACTACCGTTAAGTTTACTCCACTTGCTTGGTTCGCGAAAACTGTCAAGGGTAGCTAAAAAACCATCCTCAGATATATCCATATAATCTAAATAATCACCTACAAATTCCTCAGGCAGTTCAGCGTCATATTTATTTACTAACGCAACACCTTCCTCTCGATCTATCTTTTTTGTTCTTATTTCTTGTGCGGCATCGTGCATAGCACGACCACAATAAAATTTTATATGCATAAGATGATAATGTAACCACTCCATTTTGTCATCAAGGCCGGAATAGCGCGAATAGCTACCTTTACTTCGAGTCGGAGCAGGTTCGAAAAATGTATTTTTTACTGAATAATAGTAGTTTTCCTGTGGCACCCACTTACGATAGTAGCTCATATAATGAACTTCAATGTTTCCTTGGGTTAATTCAGACTGATTAGGTGAATTATATGCATTTAAATCTTTTTGTTTAATTTTGAAATTTGCATCCAATTCATCAATCGTGTGCCCAGCAAGCATAGTCTTTGGGTCCTTAATATTGTAAGAAGTGAATAAATTTACATCCATTTGTGGATTATAGTTTTCTTCCAATGGATTGCCATATTCTGCTACGTTTTCACCATAAAACACCAATCTCACATTATGTTTGAGTGCCATTTTTGGACCAACACTTCTTTGCCCAAAAATGAAAGGTTGAAAGGGATGACCTAATTTTGTGAAGGCCAATTTAGTTAATAACCTATGAATTTCACCGTTTGGAGATATTAGTACATTGTCAAACCCTGATTTTACGAGGTTTTCTTGATTGCGCCGCCCTTGTTCTGTCCACAAGCTAGGAGACCAAGTTACAGTAAGAGGAGTCATGCCATACTTATGTTTTAAAATGTGAGAGACATATACCGAATCTTTACCGCCACTGGCTGGAACAATTACATCATATGATCCATCACTTGAACGAAATTTATCTAACAGTGTTTGAAGCTCAATCTCTCGTTTTCTCCAATCGATACTATTCTCTTTAATTAGATTCCATCGACAAGCCTCGCAGACACCATCTTGAAAGTTAATAGTGCTGGTAGCTGAAGCAGTTATTTTTTCTGCTTCTTTCGCCGTGACCGGCTTACAAGAAGGCAAAACACAATTTGTACAATATTGGACCATCATGTTTTTCTTAAGTAGCCCGACGGGCCAACACCAAACATAATTTTATTATCAATTGATTTATCAATTTCAAATTCACAATTTTGCGATAAAAAATCAATGACTGCTGTATATGGATTATTGCCTTTAGCCCAATCACGTTCTGGCCATGATCCATTTTCTAGAAATTCAATTATGGTATCAAATACAACTAAATAGTTACCAGAACTCACAAATTTTTCAAAAAGATTTAATTCTTTAAACACGTGATCATGAGTATGATTACTATCAAGAATTACCATACCACCATCTATATTTTTTTGTAAGCTTTCGATATCTTCTTCAATTTTTTTTATCAAAGTAGGGTCTGTGCTAGAACCCTGATAAAGAGTAAAATAACTCGCCAATGGATGTTCTTCTAGTTTTTTTCGGTTGTGTTCCCTAATATCTATATCAATAGCAAAAACGTGCCGTTTTCTCCCGTTTGGCAAAGGGTCAACTAAATCTAGAAGAGCCATTTGACTGGCGTTGAATGTAACTGAACCACCATGCGCAATACCCGTTTCAATTATAAAAGTTGGCTTTGTTTTATAAATAATCTCATGAAGAGCAATTATATCTGTAGGATATTGGATGATCGGACGACCCATCCAGTTAAAATGATATGAATATTTTAAGCCATTAGCTTTTTTAATCCACTGTTTGCTCAAAGCAGCAAATTCTTCATCTTCTGATTGAAGCTGAATTTCCTGTTCACAGTCCATATTAAATTTTTGAATTGGGTCCATTAGGACATTCCTCTATTTGCAATTTTACGTGGAAACGATTATCAGAATCTGAAAATACTACTCCAATATGATCGCTATTTGATTTGGCTCTAATCAGATTTAAAAATTCGCGAAATGTATATTGGCTATCTAATTCCACGAAACTTCTATTAAGCATGTCCTTCCTATTATTCACACTTAAGTCGACAATCTTTTCCAATGCGTAGTCTGATTGTATGACTTTACTGACCCAATCTTTAATAACCAATTTTAGTTCTTTTATGGCTTTTTCTCTGAGACTTTCGCCCGTGTCAGTCCAATCTTTAGCAATTCTTTTTTGCACAATAAGACTTCCGCTATCTATTTTGTTGTTAATAAAATGACAACTGATACCAAATGGTTCATTATTAACTATTGACCAAAAATATGGATCTTTACCTCGTCCAAAAGGAAGATAACTTGGATGAAAGTTAACAATACCTGTCTTGAATTTATTTATAATTTTCTCGTCAAGGATTGTTGGCCACCATAACAAAAACCCCAAGACATAATCATTTTCTTGGGAAAGAAGTTGCTCAAGTTTTAATAGTTTCCATTTTTGACTTAACAAAATTTCGGTGTCATCTTCGTTTAGAAAGTCAGAAATGATATAAGTGCGCTCAAGATCAAACAAATCCTTGACCAAGTTAAATAACTGGATGCCTATTCCAGAACTTAGGAAAAGACAATTCAACTTTCTAGTTCCATATTTTCCAGGGTGCTTCGTCATTATCTCATAACTCTTGAAGCATGGTTTTCTCTCGCGAAGTATCCACTGACTGCCAGAACCTGTAATGATCAGAAGACGTCAGCTGTTCTTTGTTAACCAAATCAAAAAGAGGCTTTCCTTCCCAAGAAACGCCGTCAAGATGAAGATACGTAGGCAGATGATATTTTTGGTAATTTTCGGACAGAATATTTGCATCTGTATCACACACCGAAACCAACTCAAATTGATCAGTATGACATTCAATTGCCTCAAAATGTTTTTTTGAAATTTTTTCACAACTTGCGATCGCGATACGAATTTTACAATCCGATGAAACTACATTTTTTATCATAATTTTTAACCAGTTATCTAAAATTTGTTGTTGAAAGCAAGATATTCTATTTCATTGGAAGTCATTTGGCCAAAGAAATGGAGAAACAAAAGAAATTTTTAAAGTTATTAATTGTAAAAATAGTTAATTAATTATTACACATTTTACCTATCTCCACCAACCCACCCTTGGTTTAATTACTCTCTCCAAAAACAAATCTTCGCATCCAATCTCCACATTAGGATCTTGCATCCAGCGACCGTAAATCGCGGTTGCAAGCTTCTCTTTCATGGCTACTGGATAAATTCTTCCACAAACTTTGATTAGTACCTTCAGGATAATCTGTCTCACCTCGTGGTCAATCAAAAAAGACCATAAACGAAGCTTTAAACTGAAGGTTAATTCGGCACGCGCCACCCGTGTCCAGTGATCGCAGAATAATACGATAAAGGGAAGATACCACCAAGGCTTTCTGTCTTTATCCGAAAAGTCTTTATAATCTTCATGAATAGTATTCCATGTTTCTCGACCAACGTAGTTGAAGAGTATTTCAGGTACCTGAACAAAGTTCCCGTAGATGGATAACTCTTGAATGAATGCCATGTCGGTTGCAATGGACTGTTTAAACATATGTGTCTTTTTCATGGCCGCCGAGCGATATAAGCCATAAACCGCCATAATTGGACAATTTTTTAAAGTTTCCCGATATCGTTCCACTAACCCCGTTACACCCTCAAAACTATCTAAATTGATAACACATAGCTGTTCTTGTCGCCCAACAATGAACTTGGCAGTGTGAGTATGACAGAGCACAGCGCCTGGACATTTCTCCATCTTTTCAACGCAAACACGCACACAAGATCGTTCACGTAGGTCGTCATGGGCAGCCCACATGAAATACTTACCAGAGGATAAATCAAAAACTCGGTTGAAATTCCAATTTGACCCAAGGTTCTCTGATGAGCGATAATATTTTACCCTTGGGTCTTTCTTACGGAACTCTTCACAAATCTCTGATGTACGATCGGTAGAGCCATTGTCCGAAATAATGATCTCTAAATTAGTATAGTCTTGTTTAAGCAAAGCATCTAAAGCCTGAGTGAGACTTTTCTCTCCGTTAAAGACGGGCATGCCAATACTTACTAAAGGACAGGAGTCATTTTTCATTTCCATCTTTCCATAACTATTTAATGCAGATCCTTTGACGAGATTTACACAGCGCACAAATTAATGCTTTTGATACTCTAACCACCGGCGCTGTTTTAGTTTGTTTAGACACTGTGTGCAAAGGGTCAATCAAGAAATTCATTAATCTAACAATATTTTCTTTAATTTATATATTTTGGGGGAAATTTGCTAAAAATTGTACTCCACATATGGGTTCGATTTTAACAGTCATTAATAACATCTTTTAAGCATTGAACTATTCTTGCTAAGTCTTCCTCGCTCATATCATGGTAACTTGGTAAATTTATAGCTCTTCCAGGTATAGAATATGCATTTTTATTTTCAATGGTTGGCTCAAACATTGGCAAACTAGATAGAGGCCAGAAAAATACTCGTGCATCAATATTGTTTTTATTAAATTTTTGCTGGAGAATTTCTCGTGTTATTTGGCACTCTTTAGAAAAAATTACTGTGGGCATCCAGGCACCATTGATACAATTAGGGGGTTCTGGGTTTAGCTTTACACAGTTATATTCTTTCAATGCGTCGCGGTAATACTTGAGTATATCTCTTTTTCTTTGTATAATTTCTGCGATCCGCAACATTTGCCCGTAACCGATAGCAGCCTGAATATTTGACATCTTGAATTTGAAGCCTAGTTCGTCGGGCCAAAATTGTTTTGTCTCACCCTTTACTCTACCATGATTGCTCAATGTCGTTATTTTTTCGAACAAGGCTTCATTTTCAGTGACAAGCATGCCACCCTCGCCAGTGGTGATTGTCTTAGTGCCATGAAACGAGAATACACCAAATGTGCCCATAGAACCTGCTGTTTTTCCATTATACCTTGAACCAATTGCTTCTGCAGCGTCTTCGATTAATGCTAGATTATATTTGATTGCAATTTTTTGTAATTCGTCAATGTCACATAAATTGCCATATAAATGTGTTGCGATAATGGCTTTTGTTCTTGGGGTAATGGCCTTTTGTACTTTTTTTGGATCAATACACCAAGTATCGGCGAGGATGTCTACAAATTTGGGGACTGCTCCCAGGTGAACGACCGGGGAGACTGTCGCAACCCAATTTGTGTCTGCCATAATAACTTCATCACCTGGACCAACTCCCAATGCCTTAAGCCCCATGTGCATGGCACCCGTGCAACTAGATGTCGAAATTGCAAAATTTGAGTTCGTATACTCTCGAAAAGATTCTTCAAATTTTTCGATATAATCGTAACATGCATCGCCCCAACCATATTGTGCAGCATCTGTGGCAAACTCTACTTCGATCGAAGTAATGCTTGGTTTAGTATAAAATATTCTAGAATTCATAATATTTTCAAATCTGGAACAGCAGTTACGAATTTTACACCGCGTCTTTTCAAGTCCATATTTTGAGTGATAATTTCTGTTGAAATATTCCAAGGTAAAATAAGCAAGTAATCAAGTTCTAGGTCTTTCAATTGATAAGGCGCTACAATTGGAATGTGACTGCCGGGCATATACTTTCCTTGCTTGGCTAATGCTGCATCGCACACTGCAGGTAAAAGATCTGATTTAATTCCTGCATAATTGAGCAGGGTATTTCCTTTGGCGGCTGCTCCATAGGCAGCAACCTTTTTCCCAGCACGCTTTTGCTCAATCAAAAAAGCCAGAAGATCGTCCTTAACCTGGTT
>MDSY01058199.1_pt1 | contig 29400 bp, 19 predicted proteins | sample 811131 | NCBI WGS metagenome assembly MDSY01 (sample SAMN05326643, study PRJNA326480) | marine metagenome | isolation source: seawater | place: Atlantic Ocean: South West | collected 2010 | reverse complement strand
TCGTTAATAAAGCTGTGGCACGCGCAGGCGGTGGGTACACCGGGCGGGACGGGTAAGCCCGGCGCCGCGGCGTTTGCGGCGCCTCACACGGCGGTTGCTTCGGCGTTGAGAAACGTGTTGGCGTACAGTGCTTCCGCTAAGCGTGCCGCTACCAACGCGGAGCTCATCGGTACGCTACTCAAGGTTATGGAAAAGAGTAGAGTTATTCTTTCCTACGACTTGAACCGGGAGAAAGCGGTTCGTGCGGCGGAGAAGCAGGCTGCGTTTCAACCGGGCGTTGGGTCAGGCGGACGACCGCAAGGCCAATTCGGAAACGGACGACCGCTTGAAGAGAGTAACCGAACGGCGAGCGCCGTCGCCGCGGTGGTGGCTAACCTGGGCTCGCCTCCCAAACCGCTAGCGATGCGAGCAGAAGTGGTGTTGGCGGAGTGCGTTTCGCTGATCAAGCACGTCCTGTACTGTTCCCCTGATGCGTCTGGCGCGGCGTCGTCTGCGGCGGCGACGATGTCCCAAAACGCCCTGGAAACGGCTGAGCAGATTTTACCAGCTATTGATGTTTCTGGATTCAGTGAATCACCAGCTTCGTTGGGGTCCGCCGCGTACGCCGCGCGACTAGACGCCACGTCCAAAAACGCGATGAGCTACTTCCACAAACTGTGGCGGTATGCTACTTCTGACCCGGTTTTGACGCACGAGTTGTTAGGTGCTTGTGCGAATTTAATGGCCTCCTGCGACGACGCGAAACGACAGGCGATTGAACCGGTCGACTCGGGGGATGGACAGAAATCTCTGAGTTTAGCGGACCGCGCGTTGAAGCTGGCGTTCCGGAACACGAGCCCGGCGTCAACTACCCGGTTAGCCCTGGCTCCATTAGCAGCCTTGGTCACCGAACCCACCGCGAAGCGATGGCTCCTGCGCTCTTCTTTCCTCACCTCAGTCGTGGACGCGATTGAAACAGCGGTCGGGCGAAGGGACCATACTCGGTTGGTTTCCCTGTTGCGCGCCGCTGCTGATGTCGCTGGTGGAGGGGGCGAGGACGGGCGACGTGAAGTGTTGCGAGTAGGAGGGTCAGCGCTAGTTCAATTACTGCTGGAAACCTTGGCGCAAGCCGGGTTAGGTGGAGGTAAAGACAACTCACACGACGACGATGAAGACGATGTGGATGTTATTTTGGCGGGGGTGGCTGCGAGTGGAGTTGATGATGCCGTGTTCCGCCCCCAACTCCCAGCCGCCGCGTTGGAAGCGTTACTTTTATTGCGAAACGTGTGTTTCCACTCGGAAGCCAAGGCGCACGTGTCCAGTAACCCGCGGTGTTTGGACGCGCTCGTCGCGGCGGCGGGGGCGGTGGACCCTGGCGCGCGAGCCGCCGCCGCGGATGCGCTGCTCGCGCTTGTGCACAACGGCCAGCGGGTCTCCGCGGCGTTGAGGTCGGGGCGCCGGCCGGCGAAACTGCGGAGAGCCGCGGGATGGGCGTACAGAGCGGCGAACAAAGTTACTCAGACTAATGGTGACCTGTTACCAACCGGCGAGCCGGCTGACAACGCCGGGTCATCGCAACGCGCCGACGCGGCGCAACACGCTTCGAAGTGCCTCGCCGCTTTGGTCGCGGTGCTGGGCGTCGGGGGCGGGGAGGACTTCCAACAAGACAGCCCGGACAGCACGCTGGTCGACATCGACGATTTGGACGGCATCGCGGAGGAGATGTCGGACGGCCTGGCGATTGGACCGCACTGGGTGTATTAGGGATGCTATTGAGTGATACAAAGTTAGAATGTAAATAATCCATAAACAATCAAAGACGATCAATATTTTTTAAACTCCTCCTTCTTTGCCGGCTTCTTCGTGTGTGTCTGCTTCGGTTTCTTCTCAGCACTCTTCTTACCCCCTTCCTTTTCCCCTCTCGGCGAGTTCCCTGGCGACGAAAGCTTGTACTCCTTGTCAAACTCGTGGTTGTCAAACTTTTCACCTCCTTTCGGTAGTGACGGAATGGACTCGAGATATTTTCCCGAAGGCATTTTGGATTTTAGCTGAATGCGCTGTAAACGTTCTTTGGCCTCCTTCGCCGACGCAGCATCTGCGGCCGCGATAGCTGGATCAACAGGCGGCGGCAACGGCGATTTCTTCGGAGCTGGCTTTTTGACAGGCACAACGGTTTTTTTAGGCTCAGGAGCAGGAGCAGGCGCGGTCTCTTCCTCGTCAATAACGACCACCGCTCTTTTCGACACGTCAAACTCGCCGTGGCCGCCTTTTGTTAATGTCGCGCATGCTGACGCCGACGCGTCTAGTAACGGCGCTAACTCGGTGAACAAATCTACATCGATTTGCGCGGTCGGTCGTGCTTGTTTGACATTTTGGGACGCATTGCTGTGTCGGTTGACACCCGACTTGGCGTACGCCGCTAAAGACACGAGTAACTCTTCCTGTGTCACTCCAGTTGATGACTCCTCTTTGTTGCCATCGTTATTGCCATCGTTGAGCGCCAAACGTTTCGCGAGTCGTTGGAATCTCGGGGTCGGGTTTTCCGGTATTTCGTCGTGAATGTCCCCGATGGTTACTCCCTCGATCGCCCCGAGCACGAGCTGCACGCACCGATCGGGGGGTAACGTTCCGGTGTTGTCAACGTCCGCGGTATCGAACGCAGCGCGAAGGGTCATCAACTCGGGATATTTCTCAACCTCCCGGAGCACTTGCTTTTCTTTTGGAGTCGACGCGTCGTACTTGCTCCCCGCGGTGGTGTCCCCGTCATTGGGGGCGGAGCAACAGGCACCCATGCTTGATGTGAGGGTCGCGGGACCGGATGCGGACGTGGGGCGCGTCGGGAAGTGAAGTGGGGACGCGTGTAAAGTCGATTAGAACATCTGAGTCATCAACGAAATATATTTCCTTGCGAAACTTTTTCGTTCACTCCATCGCGCGCGATGGCGTCCGGCGCGACGCCCTCGTCGTGCCTGTTATGCGGCGCTTGTTTCCCTTCAAAAAACGCCATGTTCAAGCACTTGCGGGACGATAACCGAGTCACCGGGGGGGAGTGCGGGAGCTGGTGCGTTGAGCACGGAGGGGTTGCGGAAGCGGGACGGAAGATTGCAGAGGGGATGCTGAAAACACCGAAGTTCGAGCCGCCGAAAGCGCAAGTTCTGAAAAAGCAAAAGCAAAGCAAGAAGAAGCGGAGCGTCGAGGGTAACTGCGCATACGAAGAAGCATCAAGTTTTACGAGTACCGATGACAACGATACGACGGTTACATCGACCGTTACACCCCAACCCAAACCCTTCCTCCCCGAGCGCCCCGGCAAACCGAACGAGCTCTGGGTGGGTGGCATTCCGGAACTCTTTTGCAAACCGAAATCAGTGGCGCAAATTCTGTACCAGGCCATTCCGGGAAACGTAAACGTAGCGAGCCCGGCGGTTCGGCACGTCGTGCGGAAAGGGTGGAGGGAATCGACGAGACTGATAGCGAAGAGTGGTTCGGAAGATTCCTCAAATGCTGATTATTCACCAGCTCCATTGAATCCATGCTCACCACCAGACACACTACCCACCAACGCGTTACCCAATAATAACGACGCGACTGAAACTATTTCAGAAACTCCTGAAACCAAAAAGAAAAAGGAAAAAGGCGCCTGGATCGGGTTCGCGTTTGTTACTTTTCGGGATAAAGATGAGGCGAATTTAGCCATGGGGTTTATCCACGAAAAGGTTGTTACGCACAACGGGGTGCAGGTTACATTAAGGGCGTCGCCCGCGACGGTCAAGGGGCTGGGGAGGAGTAAAGGTTTAGATAAAACTATCGGCAAGAATAATACGGACGAGAATGGTCTCGATGCTTCTGGTGTCGAAAAGACCGAAATTTCAAATCGTCTGGCACCTGGCGCGGACCCGGACCGGATCACGGTGGCGAGAGCGTGGAGTAAAGCGGTGCTTGGATCAAGGGCGAAGGGCCTTGGGTTCCACAATGTGGAGGCGTACTTAGACGCGGAGCGGCGGAGCGGTTGTGACGGTGAGGGTACATCCGCGACTGACAATAAAGTCCCGAGCCCGGAACTAGTTTACGTCTCAGGCGCGCCCGTCCCGAATAATTTGCTACACAAAATGCGCACCGTGTTGGACACCACGCGGTGGCCCCCTACGACGCACCGGAAAAGCGTCACAAGTGAGAAGTATTTGGTACTCGTCAGTGGTCAAGAATTAGTCACTGAACTCCAAGCCGATAAACAAAAAGTGGACCCTTACCGCGACATAAAACTCGCGGCGCACGAAATCATAAAATGTTTCGATCCTGATTTTCGATATGACCGCCTGGCGATCACGAAGAACTTTCAAGGTTCCCCGCACGTGGATGTGGACGACGTGACGTGGCAGTACGGGGTTAGCCTTGGTGAATTTGGAGTAGGGGGTCAATTAGTCGTGGAAAGTGAAAATGGGGAAACTCGGTGGGTGGTGGATACTAAAAACAAAATTGCGAAGTTCGACGGGCGGTTCGCGCACTGGGTGCGGGGGTTTGGGGATGGTATTGGGGATAGTGGGGATAGTGGGGATAGGGGTGTTACTTCCGGGGATGAGGGTGTTACCTCTGGGGACATCTCCGGCGATACAAGCACCCGGTATTCTGTGATTTTCTACGCGAACAAGCCGGTCGCGGCGACGGCGCGGACGTTCGCGGTTGACGAAGAATTCGTTGAAAAGTTTCGTAGAGGGGAATTATGTGGACGAAAGGTTGGGTCTCGACTCAAGGAATTTAACTCAGGGGCGGTCCCGGGGGCGGTCGATTACACCCGGGTTCAATTCGGAGGCATGAACCCAATAAATCCGAAGTGTCTTGGGGTGGCTTTAGCTTTAGGAATAGTCGTTGGGGGGAGACGCGGGCGGTGAGTCAGAGGTAGCGTAATTTGTTGCGTCTCTAATTTACTGCCCGTCGTCGAAGCCGAAGTAGCTTTGAATCGTGAACGGTTCTTGCTTGATCTCGGGCTCTTGTTTGATTTCGGACTCGAGCTTGATCTTGGCCTGACCCGCATGAGCTGACTTACACGCCGTACAGGTGTATTTCACCTTGCCGCGAGGGCAAGGGTTGCACGCCGCGTAGCCGCGTTTCAACCTGCCGTGAGGGCAGGGGCTGCACACCACGCAGTCGCTTTTCAGCTTCCCGTGCGGGCAAGGGTTACACTCCGCGCAGGTACCTTTCCGCCTGCCGTGAGGGCACGCGTTAAACTCCGCGCAGTTGTCCTTCCGCTTCCCGTGGTGGCACCGCTTCCGTTTCTCTATCACTCACGATCGATAGTATCGTCGCTCACCCGTCGTGCGCCAAGAGGTGTGAAGAAAGGTGACGTAGCTTTGACGTGACGTTCCACGTTCGGTCCAATATAGCAATATTTTGGAAAAAGATTCTTTGAGTTATTAGACAGTCGATCAGAGATTCGCTCAGCACTCGCCAGTAGCCGCAAATTTTGTGCCTCCTCGGCAAATATTTGGCGCGCCGTCGTTTCAAGTGGCATCCCGGTCTCGCGGTGCGTGTTCCCACTCGCTCCGCCCCCCACGCGCACGGTACCCCGCGCGCGTGGCCTCAGGCACGCACGTCGCGTCGCCTTTCGCCGGCGCGTCACACTCCGTTTTCAGGGAGTGTTTCCGAGGGCGGCCTTCACGTCATCACGTATCAACGTTTTCAAACGTCACTGCACCATCTGGTTGAACGATGTTCGCCGTGTTGTCCTCTCCGACGTCGGTGACCACCGCACACCCTGTGGGCCTCCGCCCCGCCGCGACCGCGCGTTCGGTCGATGCCGCACCAAGCGCGGTCCGCGTGCAGACGCGCGCGCGCCTCGCCATGACCCGCGCGCGTCTCGTGACGCACTCTGTTCCCGCCGGCACGCGTGCTTCATTCGCCACGCGCGACACCCCCGTGTTACGCCGCCGAGCCGTGCGCACCGTGGACCTTCGTGGCGCGTCGTACTTCGTTGGCACGGGCATCACTTCATCCCACGGCAAACACATCGTGGCTGGCGCTGATAACAAATCAGTGGACACGGCGACTGCCGCTACCGATGAGGTCGACGCTTTAGCGGCTCGTCTTGAAACGTTAAAGGAAAAGAGCAAATCGATGTTAGCGGAGGCGGAGGCGCTGGAGCGACAAGTCGACGGGACTACGGACGGGGTGGGTAAAGAAACTGCGGAAGAAACGGCTTCGGATGTTGCTACGGAAGACAAAACGGCTGTAACGGCAACGGCTAAAGAAACGGCTGTGAAACCCACTTCCGCGCAATCATCTCAGGTTGTTTCCGAAACCACGTGGAAGTCCAAAGCGGTTGGCGAAGGCGAGTCTGTGAAGACGCAATCTTCGGAAGCTTCTGAAACTCCCACCGAAGATTCCTCGGAACGCACTTCCGTGACGAAGGCAATGAGGATCTTGGGGGGGTTCGTGACTGGTGCGTCGTTGATTGTGGCTGGTGGGAGTTACGCGGCTGGAGCTACCACCGTTTTAGCCACGGAACCCGCGCTGGCGTTGTTTGGTTCGTTCGCGGCGTTTGCGGCGGTGAGCGTGATCGACGTCCTGATGCCTGTTATTAAAAAAACACAAGAGGAAGCGGAAGCAAAAACGCAAGCGGAAGCGGCCAAGGCACCCGCTAAGCCCAAAGCCAAGCCCGCTGCCAAGGCCAAGGAAGCGCCTGCATCAGGTGAAGCGAAGGAGACGAAGAAAAAAACGAAAATGCCAACGCCTGTGAACAAGCCCGTGACCACGGCGGCGGCGACCAAGGCAGTCGAGGCGGCGAAAGAAGAGGACATCGTGGGCTCCATGATCAAGAAAAGCACCAAGATGAAGACTGCATCTGCAGACCCTACGAAGAAAGACACGCAATGGCTGGATCCAAACGACGCGGCGAGGATGTCCGGGGCGTTGGGTCAGGGAACGTCTGACGCGCGTAGGACGTTATCCAACGCCGAAACTCTCGTCAAAGCGGATACGAAATCCATCACGTTCAGCGGCGTTGGAGAGGCGTCCGTGAGTGGGTCTTCCGATGAGCAGAAGCTTGAAGAGTTACGCGCCATCGCGGTGCAACGCATGACGAAACAGAAGATGTACGAGGAATACGTCAAGATGAGGCCGGCGGCGGCGGGTATGGGAAAACAGTCTGTTGCGAAAAAAACAAACTCCGAATTCAACCTCTTCAACGCGCTGGTCAAGTTTTTGCTGTTCCCGTTGATGTTGCCGTTTGATATTTTGAGGTTTTTGCTGAAGCTCGTCCGGGCGGTGCTGGGGGGGGGAAAAGATGGCGTGATTTGGGGGCGATAGGGCTGGGTTTGAGGGAGTCGGCGACGCGTTTTTATGAAATTCAGTTGTAAATAGCAGTGCTGTCAAGAGCCTCCAGGTCCGAGAAACGGCTGACATAGATAGATCTGACGATCTGTGATGACGTCTCGCTCGCACAACCCACTGCGCAGGGGTTTTCCGCACGCGTCAGTGAACCTTCCCGTTTTCGTTTATAAGTCGACACCCTCGCGACGTGTTTCTTTCCTGTTCCCCAACTCCTCTCTGTGCACGCGCGCGTACCTGCTTCGCGACCCCGCGCCAGCAAATGATTGCCATCTCAGACCTCGCGCCAAAAAGCCTGTTCCAGCTGTTGCGAGAGCCGCTGTGGGCGTTGCAGCGTGATGTCTGCTCGCACGGCCACATCATCGCGAAAGGAAACGACCCTGACTCCCCAGACAGCGACAGCGACTCCGATTGCGGTTGTAGCGTTCAAAACACATCCAGTGACAACGCGACGATACGAATGCTTTCAAGATTAATTCCAGAGTACGCCGAGACGCACAAATCCACGCCCGCCAACCACTTCGACGCCTTGCTAGGTTTAACTTACGCATTACACAAAAACAACACGTGGCTTCACGACAATGATACTGGAAGCCCGGTGACTTACTGGAGTCCGGCGTCCAGGAACTGGCGGCGGCATGGAAAAACTTGTTATCAAAGAATAATGCCGTTTTGCAAATAGACGCCGAATACACTCGACCCGCGATTGAGTCGTTATTAGGTATGTTCGAAGAGAAAGTGAAGCGGAGCCAGCGAGACACGAACAAGAACATTTCATTCGAGTGGTGGGTCAACTTAACGGAACTTAAGAAAGTGCAAACAACGCACGTGGACCGAGGGCGAAATCCGAATGAACCGTCGCCCGTTAAACTCGAGCCTGGAAAGTTTTTCAACTACGCCGAACTAATGGCGTTGACCGAGGCGCAGAGGGGGGCTAAAGCGGGGCGAGCTGCATGAGAGGATGGGCGTGATTGATTTCAGTACGTGATGCTGAATCGGACTGTAAGATGTACATAAATTAATGTAAGTTTAACTTGTTGCTCCGGCGCTTCCCCGAAATCTACTTTTTGGCATCGAATCCCTTGTTAACCCGTCGTTTTAGGGGTTAAAAACAGGAAATGTCCCTGCAGACTGTTCACTGCTGCACGTCTGCTGCGCTCGTCTGCCTGCAGCTTTTCGATCACTTCCCTTGGCACCCACCACCTGCGTACCTACCCACATCCTTACTCTTCCAGAGGTTTAAACTCACGAACCACGCATCAACATGCCTTACCTCCCTCCCCACCTTCGCGACGGCGGCGACGCTGGCAGCGACAGCGGCAGCGACCGCGGAGGCGGAGGATTCGACGACCGCAGGGGGGGTGGCGGCGGCCGAGGGTACGACGACAGACGAGGAGGAGGCGGGTACGATGACAGAAAAGGGGGGGGTTTCGATGACCGCAGAGGGGGTGGCGGGTACGACGACAGACGAGGTGGCAGTGGCGGATACGACGATCGCAGAGGAGGTGGCGGAGGCGGCGGGGGCGGCAAGTACCCTCCCGCCATCTTCGCGGACTGGAAGCCCTCCGCCAGGGTCCAAGCGCTCACCGTGAACCAGGTACGTGAGCACTTGTCATTGGAGTTTGCCTCGGAAGCGCAGAGCCTGGCTTTGCACGCGTTCAACACGAAACTCTCTACTATACAAGCACCTTGTTTGTTAGGGAAACGCACAGCGTCGTCGAGCCCGGCAAGAGCGTCCCGACCGCGCGTGAAGACACCCCTCGAGGTTCATTTTCTCAAATCCGACGCGTAAAACCCTCACTGACAACTTTTTCAATTTCTTTTCCAATCATCCCACGGTAGGTTGAAGAGATCCGCCGCCGAATGGACGTGATCGTCGAGGTGATCCCAGGGGAGAAGGAAGCCGTCCCCCCGATCGAGTCGTTCGAGGACATGAACCTGGATGCGAAAATCATGCTGGACATAAAGTTCCACGAATATGAAAAGCCGACGCCTATTCAGGCGCAAGCGATTCCCATTATTTGTAGCGGTCGAGATGTTCTCGGATGCGCGGAGACGGGTTCGGGCAAGACCGCCGCGTTCTCCATCCCCATGATCCAGCACTGCCTCAACCAAACTGAGATCAAACGCGGAGATGGACCAATTGCGATTGTTATGGCGCCCACGCGTGAGTTGGCGCAGCAGATTGAGAAGGAGGCTAAGGTGTTTTCCCGAAGCAGCAAGGGGTTCAAAACCACCATCGTCGTTGGCGGTACCAACATGAGCGAGCAACGATCAGACCTCCGAAACGGCGTAGAGGTTTGCGTGGCGACTCCTGGCCGCTTAATCGACCACCTTCACCAGGGCAACACGAACCTAGGCCGCGTATCAGTCGTCGTGCTGGACGAAGCCGACCGCATGCTGGACATGGGCTTCGAGCCCCAAATCCGCGAGGTGATGATGAACCTCCCGAAGCCGCACCAAACGCTTTTGTTCTCAGCGACCATGCCGGTCGAGGTGGAGACGCTCGCGGCGGATTACTTGAACAAGCCGGTTAAGGTGAAGGTGGGGGCGGTGTCTGTACCGACTGCTAATGTGTCGCAGCACCTCGAAAAGCTCGTGGACGCGCAGAAGGTCGATCGTCTTTGCGAACTGCTTTTGGAGGAAAAAGCCGAGGCTGAGAAATTCGGAGGCACGCTTCCTATGACTATTGTCTTTGTCGAAAGAAAAGCTCGGGCGGATGAAATCATGGAACTTCTCAACGCGGAAGGGATTACCGCGGCGGCGTTCCATGGAGGGCGCTCCCAGGGGGAGAGAGAAGCCGCGTTGGAGGACTACAAAACTGGGAGGTGTTCTGTGTTGGTAGCCACGGATGTCGCCGCTCGAGGTCTCGACGTCAAAGGTATCGCGCACGTCATCAACTTAGATCTCCCCAGAGCGTTTGAGGACTACGTGCACCGCGTTGGGCGAACCGGGAGGGCGGGGATGACTGGTAGGTCAACTTCTTTCTACACTGACCGAGACTCGTACATCGTGGCGCAGATTAAGAGGGCGTTGCAGGAGTTGGAAGCCGGCAACGCCTTCGCGTTCGCCACTGGAAAGGAAGCCAGGGCAAAGGAACGGGAAGCCGCGAAAGCGTGGCGAGAGGGACGCGTTGAGGTGGATGCCGCAGAGGAGGTGGGGGGGGTCACGGTCAACGTGGATGAAAAATTCAAGCACATGCAGATTGGAAAGACAGCGAGCACGGCGTCGCTTGGGGGGGCGGCTAAAGAAGCGCCGAAGGTTGGGATGGCGGATGACGCGTTCGGATCCGATGACGACGATGACGGGTGGTAGATTAGGGGTAGAGGTGACTAAATGCTCATACCACGGGGGGTAACAGTAATCCTTTTGGATGTCAGGGGGGGTTGCTCGTATCACTTGAGTTAATGACTCATAAGCATGCGCAATGCTCACCCGTTTAAGACGAGGGATACACTTGAAATAAACACTGAAACACTTCACGGTCTCTATCCTCGAATTCATCGACGCCTCGTCCCCACTTCAACGATCGACACGTCATCTGGCTCTCACATCGCAGACGCTGTAACGTACAGTGATGTCCACGAGAACCCTGGGCAGCCGCGCGGCTGATGTGATGTTCAAGACGTTTACTGGTGCGCTGTTCGCCACGACGGTCGTGACCGGGGGTTGGTTCGCCGCGACGTCGTTGAGCGCGGCGTCGCACTATGACAAACTGGAGAAGGAACAGAAAGCGAAGGAGTTGAGAGAGGCGGAGGAGCGACGAGTGGAAGAGGCCCGGTTAGCGGAGCGAAAAAGCAATCGGTGGCGCGTGTTTGGGTAGATACGCGTGCGACTGGGGGATGGCAGGGCACTTGTGAGGTACGACGAAGACCGAGTCAAGCAATGGGCTGTGGGGAGTACTACCGGTGGTCGTCAGATCATGAGTGAAGCCAACTTTGGGATAGATATAGAGTTTTGAAGAATGGATTCAGAGAAAGCCAAACGAGTGATGACACTACTTCACATCACATCAAGCTGCATACCTACTGGTGACGTCCCTCCCATGTGGTGCTGTCACCACCGTGCGACAAAAAACCCACCGCACTACCTCACTACGTCTTCGCCCCGCGCCATGGCTAACAGTTTAGAAAATATGTTAGCGCCGTCTTCACGAATCCCGGAGTGCATGTACTCGGAAGTGGTCCACACCCTGGCACCTTTGATTTCTGTCGCAGTTTCGTTCGCCAGGTCCCAGTCAACGAACGCATCTTCGGCGTACGACGCGCATGCGACAGGTACGGCGTTTGAATTCAAATTATCGGCCGAGTATAGCGTACTCCAATTTGTTTTCTGAGCCAAAATATTCGCGACGTTCTTCAGCGGTTTCAATCGGGGCATCTCGTCGAACATGAACGGGAACACCATCTCGCCCGTGAAGAATAACGGCGTTTGGGAAGATGAACCGTCGAGGTTCGAGCCTATCACAAACTCAACGTCAAACTCCGTACCTACCAACTCGTTATAAGCTTTTTCAGCAGACCAATTACTCATAGCCCCGTTCCCGTTGCAATAAATGCTTTCGTGGGCCGCCGCGTATAAACAGTTGGTGTCGAAGGCGTGAGCGTCATCGACTGACTTTAGAAAGTTGTAGCTCAACTGTGTATCCGGAACTTCCCACGCAGTTTCGAGCTGGTAATGTAACCTTTCGAAGCCGCCCGCGACGCCTAGCGCGGAAAAACCTAACGCTTGGAGTCCCCGTGTTGATAGGACGCCGCCCGATGGGGTTTTTTGCGGACCGGTTTCTTCTAAAAAAATCGCGATTTCCAAAACTCTCGCGACATCCATTGGAAACCGTCGGTAGTACTTTTCGTTTTGTGTTTTTATTCTTTTGAACAGTTTTTGGTAAGTGTCGTATGCGGCGTTTGTCTCTCTTATTAACGGTGGTAAGCCGCCGGTGTACAGCGCGGCACGCACTCCGGTTGGACTCGCGCTGAGGTACCGTGTGATGCAGAATCCGCCGAAAGATTGGCCTAACAGCGTCCATTTAGTTTCAGCGCCCAACAGCGTGTGCCTGATACTTTCCGCATCAGCCACGATCGAGTCCGCTCTGTGGTGGGTTATATATGCTGCTTTTTTGGCATCGTCATCACCACACACCAACTCCAGATGCTCCAATGATATCTTCGTGCTCCGCCCCGTGCCGCGCTGGTCCAACAAAAAAACCCGAAACTGTTTACATGCCTCCGCGAGCCACCCCCCGCTCTCCGCCGGACGCGCGGCTTCGAACCCGGGGCCGCCTTGAAGGAACAGCAGGGCGGGTAATTTTTTTGGTTCGAACCCAGGGTCGCTTGCTTTCGACGTTGCGATGACTTCGCGCACGAAAACGTTTATTGTTGATGCGTCATCAGCCGATGCACTCTCGTTGAAACCGTAATCCAAAGGCAGTTCGAAGAGATGGTCAGTCAGCGTCAGGCCTTTCACGCGGAAAGTATCGCCCACGGTGTGGGGCACCACGGTGGGGGTGGGGACGACGAGTGAGGCCATCGGAGTGGTACGAGTAGTATTCTTGCCAGTAGTCTGCATGGCCATATACATGGAGATAGGGTATTTAGTCAGTGAGTGGCGACGAGAAGCAGATCCCATTCGGCTGTTTCACGAAAGAAAAGGGCACCTCGATTGATGATGACAACGAGTTAGGAAGACGTACGTGTGTACCCCTTCCGGCGAACCGAGGTTGACGTTTGTTAGACACGCGGACAACGCTGGCGACCCGCGGCACGAGCGCGGCGAAACGCGAGGCGAACATGAAGGGGACGCCGGTTGTGGGGGTTGCCGAGGAGACGAGGGTGATGACGGGTATTTCTGGTGTTCGCAAGTTCCGCCAGAACCGCCCCTGCCTCATCCAAGACACTTGTCTCATTTTCGCGCGCCAAACGGTTGCGGCTCTCACTGGTCAGGGCCCCATTACTCGCGCGCGCCGTCTCCGCGGAACCCCCACTCCGCTCGACGCGTTTCCGACCCCACTCGGAAACACTCACTTGCACAGCTGTATCGCCGCGCGTCGAAGGCACATCCCCCTTCGCACCTGCCAAACACACATCTTCTTTCAAGCCTCGTCGGCGTCCGTCCATTGAGGCTTCAAGATGGGTCGTGGCGCGGACGCAGGCGAAGCCACCGGGTCCACGCACCAGGTACGCATTGATGACACGTTGGATCACGTCGTATCACTACCGTCACTCCCACGCATCACTCCACACAAACGCACACGCGCACGGGCCGATCGAGCACCACTTAGGAGCGGCACTGATCGACGTAAGACCATTGGTGGTGACGTCAGTGTCTATCGGGTGATCTCAATTTTTATGTTGTGTTCACTCATTCGAATCAGTCTAACCTGTCTTCCCCTATCCATCATCTCTAATCTAACAGTGGGACGTGATCATCGTCGGCGCTGGCGTTGCGGGTGCTTCTTTAGCTTACGCCCTGGGCAAAGAAGGTCGAAAAGTTCTGTTACTGGAAAGAGACTTGAGCGAACCGGTACGTATAGTTGGCGAATTACTCCAACCCGGCGGGTATTTGAAGTTGAAAGAATTAGGATTAGCGCATTGCGTTGATGAGATTGACGCGCAGAAGGTGTACGGTTACGCAATGTATAAGGATGACGGTGAAGCTCTTGTGGGGTACCCATTAGAAGGGAAGGGTTCCGATGTTGCTGGCAGAAGCTTCCACAACGGGCGGTTCGTGATGCGGCTGCGAGAAGCGGCGCAGTCGAGACAGGAAGTGGATTGCAGACAAGCCACTGTGAAGAAGTTACTCGACGTCGATGGAAATGAATGGGAAGAGGGCAAAGTCATCGGTGGCGTTTCCGCGATGATTGGGGATCCTATGGGTGACGAGTCCCAGAAAACTACATCAAACTTCATGGCACCTTTAACAGTGGTGTGCGACGGGTACTTTTCGAGTTTCAGGAAGAAGCTCACGCCGGCGGCGGAGCGGGTGTTGGACCACCCTTCGACGTTTGTCGGAATTATCCTCGACGGCGATCCGAATGAATTATTGCCAAGACCGGGACATGGACATGTCGTGTTGGGTGACCCGTCCCCAGTGTTATTCTACCCTATTTCTTCAACAGAAGTTCGGTGCTTGGTAGACATTCCTGCACATGTTGACATGCCGAGCGTCGCGTCAGGCGCGATGGCCGAGTACGTGCTCACCAAGATTGTCCCGCAAGTTCCTGAAAAGTTGCGAGAACCGCTACGATTGGCGGTGGCGAACGGGAGTTTCAAATCGATGCGGAACAAAACCATGCCTGCGTCACCTTCCCGAACCCCAGGCGCGGTACTGCTAGGCGACGCGTTCAACATGAGGCACCCCCTGACGGGGGGGGGGATGACTGTTGCGTTTTCCGACGTAGTGACGATGAAGGGTATGCTAAACCCGTTGACTGATTTCTCCGATCTCAACTTGGTGGAGAAAAAGGTTGACGCTTTCTACGCGCACCGGACGAGGCCGGCGTTGACTATTAACACGTTAGCCAATGCGCTGTACAAAGTGTTCTGCGCCAGTGGTGACTCCTCGATGGAAGAAATGCGCAAAGCGTGCTTTGAGTATTTACGGCTAGGGGGGAGTATGTCGGCGGGGCCTATCGCGCTTCTAGGCGGCCTCGAGACTAATCCTCTCACGTTAGTCTCGCACTTCTTTTCAGTCGCTTTGTTCGGCGTCGGACGGTTGATGGTCCCGTTACCCACCCCCGCGCGTATCCTGAAAGGAATCAACTTACTGAAAGGCGCAGTCACAATAATAACCCCCATCGTGTGGGGGGAAGGGCTGGTGCGGATGTTCGTGCCGGGGCGGCTTAGGGAGAGGTGGGGATGGATTTAGTTGAGAATTTTTATTTTATTTTTACATTCATTCATGCGCGTGACTAACTACTCCTACGTCTCAAACTCTCAGTCCTCGAACGGGTACTCATCCTCCACGTTTTCGACGAACTTCAGGCGCATGGTGAAGTTAGCGTCGCCCAACAGCTGGTCTTGTTGAAATTCACAAGTAACTCGCATGCCGATGGATTGCAGGGCGCCGCGAATGACGCCGCACAGTAACTGACTGTATTTTAACTTCTCGTTTATAAATCTTTCCGGCAACTGCACGAACTCGCAAAACGGGTTGAGGTGCTCGAAATTTATTTCACACTCTGTGAACTCCTCGTTCCAGCCACTCACGACACACGTCAACCCCAGGAACATTTTTAACCCAACATGCGCCACGACCTCGCACGTCTCGCGAAAGTTAACACACTTTTGCGTCGTGTTTGTCTTTGCCAAAAAGTCCTCAATCAGCCGATTGCCAATGGAAACCCCCATCTTGTCCAGCTTTTCGTTAACCGCCTCCACGCAATCGTCGCAGTCGTGCATCACCTGCCGGACAAGCGCGCCGTACGTCAGGGTGAACAGCTCAGAGTTCTGGGGGGGAGTTAGACACAGGGGGGATCTGATCAGCAAAAACGAAAGAGGTGAAAAGAAAAACGTGATGTGTTGACCCTTCCTCATACACATATCCCCGGGGTCACATCAAACTCCTGACTTACCACTTTCTCCGTCGCGAGCCACGCGGCGTTGCCCGCGTGTTCGGTGTTACGGCCGCCGACGCGGGTCGGACGCGAGGCCATCGCGACACCGGTGCGCCTTCGTTGTGAAATCTGTTTCGAAGTGTGGCGCGAGGAGCAAAAAAGACGAGAGCATCGAGAATCGAGCAACTTGTATGCGTGGTAGGGGTTAGAGTTGGCTGGCTGATGAGGCCGCAAAACCAATTGCCCATACGCATAGCCGCGAAACCCAACAGGATGAAATTTTGCACACGTAGGTCGGGGACGTGTCTCTTTTTGAGAATGGTGTGGGATCGCCACACCCTCGAGCGCAGGCAGTAGGCCGCGCGGTTCGGAAGGCACGCGACCTACGCTACGCGACATAGCAGTCGCAACCGTCTCGCGTATCTCGTTCAGGGTTTAGGGTCGTTCGGGACATTACTCGCGCTACGTCACTCCGCGCCACGTCCTTGATTTTGGGCGATTTTAGGGGAAGGCATCCGGGTAGCATTCGAAGCATTCTCGGTGTTCGCGTCCCGGGTTTAGGGTTTAGGGTACACGATGACCTCCGTGGCACCCAGAGCGTGGCTGGAACGCCCTCTGGTCGATGGAAGGGTGGATCGCCACAACTTGCGAAGAGCGCGACCCCGAGTTTCGACTCCCCGCGCCGCCTCCGGTGGAACCGCGGGATGCAGGGCCACGTCCCTTTTATCCGGGGAAACGAGCAAAGTACGTGACCTGCGCGTTGTGGAACAAGTGCATGGACAAGGACGCGCTAGTGCCGGGAGTGTAGTACACCGACACTGCGGCTCGACGCATCTCCGCCGTCTCGTGCTGTCAAACGCCATCACCTCGGACGCTCATGGCTCCGAGAAGAAGAATAAATCATCCCCACTCGCGGCGGATCCAGCGCGCGGCGGTGGCGTCGCCGTCATCGCCACTGAGGAGGATGCTGACCTGGACGCATCGTCACGTCTGTGTCGCTTGAAAGCGTTAGTAGCGCGTAAACGGCTTTACTTTGCGATTCTAGAAGCGGTGGATACCTCGGAGGGCGAAATACCGACCAAGGGCGACGCGTTGGAAAAAATTGGAAACGTGAATGCGTCTAGCCCGGACTTCACTGAATCCCTGGGCGAGCTCGCGCACTTGATGGATAGCTACGAGGACATCGTGAGCGACATCGAGTCCACTGAGCGTCAAATCCAGAGCCTAGACCGGTGGAGGTCGATTCTTTTCGCGGCGACAAAGGAAGTAGGGGGCGATCTTTTTGGATTAGGGGATTTGACCGCGTCGGCGGAGAGCGAGCGGTTGATTGACCAAAAAGTCAACGAAGTCACGAAAGAGCTTCAGAAAAGATCTCAAAACTTATTAAGCAAATCGTTACCGTATAAGGACCTGGAAACCACGAAGGTTGAGTTGAAAAAAGCCCAGGACCGGCTGTTACAAGCCGCAGAAACCACCGGGAAGGCTATTGATAAACTTCCGAGGCCAGTTGTGAAGACGGTGGAGCGCGTCGGGTCAAAGGCGAAAAGCGCGCGTGGGTTGATCAAAACTGGGGTGTCAAATTTACGCGAGAAGCCGTTGACTGCCGCGGCAAGTGCAGCGGAGTACACGAAAGGCGTGTGGAATCGTTTGAACGGCGGGATGGACGGGTTCGCGGATTGCGATCCGCGGATTGCGGAATTACCTCGAGTCGCGAGTTTGAGTGAAGAAAGAGCCACAAGGGTGTTAGCCCTGACCCTGGAAGTCCAGGACTGCGACAAGGAGCTCAGCGACGCGTCAATCGAACGCGACAAGGTCATGGGCAGTGGGAAGGACTCGCTGTCACGCGTGCGACTCGCAAAATCAATCAGAGAACGCGACGATCAGGTGAGAGACCTTCGCCGGGTTTTTGCGGTCCGAACATTACAACTGGAGATGGAAAGAATTCTTATGCAACTCGAAGAGGAAGCGTGCTTGCCGCCGAGTCTTGAGACGCCCGACAGAGCAGACGAAGTTGAGTTATTAAACGCTGAGTTCGGCGCCATGGATTTGAATCTACGAAAACTCGCATTCATGGTCGACACCGAGTCTTCCTCGCAAATCGAAGACGAAGACTTGACGGAACTCGCCACTGATATTCCAGATTTGAAATCCAGGTTAGGGATAGTTGAAGACGGGATGAGCCTCGGAAGTTTGAGTCCTCAGGTTATTGGAGAGCGAGGAAGCAGAACAACCACCGAGTCGCTACACAAAGCGCAGGAGGCGGCGGAGTTCATGGGGCGCGGGGTGAAGATGCTGGGGGGGGACATCTCCGCGTCTGCGCGGTTTTTTGGACGAGCAGTGATGGGCTCAACCTTGCGTCCAAGGGAAGTGCAAACGATCCGAAGAACAACCCTTGATATCTTCACCTTCGTTCCCTTCGTGATTATACTAATAATCCCCCTGACACCAGTGGGACATGTGTTGATTTTTTCGTTCATTCAGAGGTACTTCCCTGCGTTGTTCCCTTCGCAATTCTCCGGAAGAAGACAAGAACTGATGAAGAAGTATGAAGAGCTGTCTTTGCAGTTAAAAGAGGCTGAAAGAAGCAAAGAACTACGTGAGGAAGATGAAGCGCTTGCCCGAGCAGTGACTGCGGTCGAGTCGCTGATGATGGGTGGTGCTTCTGATGCCGAGGTGGCCAAGGCGGCGAGAGCGGCGACGGCGGCGGTGGAGGGCTCCGCGAAAACAAAAAGCAACTCGTTTTTCAAGCTGAAGGGGCTGGAACGGATGGCGTCAGGCGAAGAGGTGGTGGATGTCAAAGCTGATACAGTCACTGAAGAATTAGACACACCCGAACCCGTGGACCCTGAGCTTGAGACTTTGCGAAAATCGGAAGCCTCCATGCGGTCCACACTAAGCTTCCATGAAGATGAAGGCGACGCGATGCCGGAGAGCCGGTGAGGGTAATTGCGATTAACAAGACTACTCTACCTGTTAACCTATCAACCTTTCAACCTATCAAAACAAGGTTTCAAACTCTGCGCTTTCGTCGTACACGAGCTCGCCGTATTCCCTCCATTTGTCCATTTCTTTTGGTGACATTTTCTCTAACGCGTCTTCACTCAGCTCATCACAGCACTCGCTCAGCGTCTCTACGTCGACCGCTGAATTCAAAACCACTTGCACGGCGGGGTGATTCGCGGCGAATTGCATGCATTTCGCGGTCGTCGGCGGTTCCTCAGTCCACCTCGGATGCCCTTTCTGAAGCGAGTTCCACCGTGTGCTCGTGAACGCAACAACCGGCACGTCCCTAGCTTCCGCGACCGGGAACAAACGCCACTCCGCCTTGGTGTGCGCCATGTTGTAGCGCGCCATTAGCAGATCCATGGAGCAAGGTTTACTATTTTGAAACTCTGCGGCTAAGTCTTCCGTTTCTTCGCGCAAATCAATCGCGCTTGAGGTTAGTTCTTGAGTTAATGACGTGATAACATCACTTGGTGATGAATCATCGCCTCCACCCCCTGTAGCACTCCTTTCTCTTCTCAAAAGGTTCACCCCCACGCACCGGTCGTGCGTGCTGCACCCGACGAATCGCACCGGCCCGTCGATGCCGCATTTACCGCCGTCCGCCACCACCAACCCGCCTTCGCCTCGCATCCACTGCATCGTTTCATCCGCGGCGTCTTCGTCTCCGCGACACACGTACTCCAGGAAGAACGCGTTTACGTAGTCCGTGCCCAAACGGTGTAGACACTTCTCGATATGTTCCGTTACCATTTCTTTGTTGGAAAAGTCCTCCATGCCGACGGCGACGAAGATTTTCTTTCTAGTAGCGGGATTTTTGCACAACTCTTTCAGCCCATCTAAATAGGCCCCAATCTGGTCGTCGTCCATGCTGTACGCGAAAAAGTAGTTCACGCCTCGTTTGAACGCCTCGGGAGGGACGTTGTTTCTTTGCCAAACCTCTCTGTTGCCGCCCAAAGCGAAGGTTTTCGTGGCGTGGCCTGACACGGTTCTTAACTTTGGATGGGTGGACGTTCGGTTTTGCGGGAGTTGCTTTATTTCGGATTCTGGGGATTCGATTATTGATGTCCCGGAAACATCAATACCGTCCTTCGTGTCTTCCATATCATCCCCTGATGCGGTTAACAAGCTCATCAGCATCGATGCAGGGGATACGTTCTCGGTGCCTCGTTTCTGTTGTTTCCAGGGAAGGTGCCACGAACTGCTCGACGCGTGGCACGTCATTTGTCGTCGCGAAGTTTTTCGCGACGAAAAGCGAACATCCCCGAAAGGCCGCGGGTTGTGATGCGGTGCTATGCCTCGCCTGCTGCCTCCATCTTTAGGTCTCCAACTCGACAGAGCCATTGGGGGCAAGCTTGCGGTGGCGAAACTGCTCGTCATCGTGGTTGAGGTTCCTAGTCGAGCCGTGCACGCCCGCGCGCAGGATGCGCGCGTCCCTGATTGTTGGCGCCAACCGTGCTGAGTCACCTTAGGGGTGCCGAGCTGATTTGCAATTTCGCATCCAAAATTCGCGACTCTTCTCGGACCCAACGAGACTCACCGAAAAGCAACGACTCCGCTCTTCACCTGCACGTCGTGGCGCGTGGAGCGCATTGTCGGTGCGCACATAGCAGTGCCGTGCCGAAACTAACAATCGTGCGTGATGAGAGAACGGAAGCGGTGCTCGCGTGGAAGGGTGACAGGCAACTGCGGGGGGTGCAACCCCTGCCCCCATGGCAGGCTGAAGGGCCAATGCGTGGAGTTTAATAAAGCACGCGCGAATCCGCCGAGTTCAAAGCGGATCAAGCGCGAGCCCGAGAGTTCGCCCGAAATCAAACTCGTGCCCGAAATCAAGCAAGAGCCGTTCACGATTCAAGGCTACTTCGGGATTGACCGGTAAGCACTGTGTTCGGTTTAAAACTAGAACTAAATACACAAAAGAATGATATATCTAAGACGCCGGCACGAGCTTCCTCTCTTCCTTTTCCTCTTCTTTTTCCTCCCCAGCGGAAGGCACCGACGGAAGCGAAACGGGCGCCGCCGGCATCGTCTCCGCGACCGCCGCGACATCTTCCGCTGGAACAACTTTCACTGGTACAGAAGGTACCTTGACACCCTTGACCGGTTCCTTGACCGGTACCTCCGTTTCCTTGACCGGCGCCCCTTTCACTTCCTCAGCTTCAAGCGCCTCCAGCTCAGCCAGCGCCGCGTCCTCCGCCTCTGAGTCCAGCCGTTCCCCTAAAATTTGGTTAATCTCGTTCTCCTTCTCCGCCCCCTCTTCCATCTCTCGCAAAACCTCGAAAACCTCATCCACCCCGTACCCTTTCTGTGCGGTTTTCAAAGCTGCGTTGCCCTGCTTCAATCTTTCAAGCACCACAGAAGTGGCCTGCGCCTGTTCGATCGAACCCAACAACGTTTCGACGCTCAACAGCCATTGATTTATTTTTCCCAAGTTCATCTCAAGTAGTTTTCGTTTCCGTAACGCGTGCAGCGCCTTTTGCTTATGGCTTTGCTTGGCGAATAGCATGGCATTCTTCGTTTCCGTCTCGATACATTCCGCCACCCTAGCCCCATACGCGTTCAACTTCCGTCTTTGCGTTTTCAAGCCCAGCACCTGGCGGTCAACCTCCGTGACCCGGGACAGATCGGTTTTGGATTTTTTAGATTTGCTGGACGAGGATCCCATCGCGCCCGATCTGTGTCACGACAACCACACACGGGAGACACTGCCTTCCGACGCGCGTTGACGGTCCTCTCACGTCTGGCCACGAACCACACTCCGTGTAAACCACGCCCCGACTCACGGGAGTGACACCACCACACGCGCGTGCGGCTTATGATCGTTAGTTTGTTTGGCAGCCGATGTTGTGAAGTGAGAGATGATTCACAAAAAAGTTTGAAAAGAGCTTCGATAGCGATGTACCCTGTTACATAAATACTACCCCCCCCCTTGAGTTGTGACCCCCAAACGATTACCTACTCAAAGTCGCTCTCTTCGCTTCCCCCCAAGGCTCCAAAGTCGTCGTTGTAATCAAAGGGGTCGCTCTCGTAGTTGACGGTTTGTTTCTTTTGAAGTTGTTTTGAGCGCGCCGTTTCGTTCCACACTGATTTTTTTGAGGCATCGCGCCCTTGGCCTCTCCCAACTTGTGCGGGTACGTCCAAATCAACCGAAGTCTCTTCATCGTACGTATCAAGCGAACCGTACGATTTTCTGTCGTACGAATTAGGGAATGCTTGAGCACCGGCTCCAGACCCGTCCCCGTCACTCCACCCGGGCGGACCTCTTTGCGTGTTCCTCGATTGATTGACGTCGTCGCTGATAGTCCGGTACTCCACATCCTTAAAGTACCCCACCGAGCCTTGCTGAAGCCGGGAGACGAGGGGAGACGCAACAGGCGGGGCGGGCTGTTTTGGGGCTTGTCCTTGGTTCTGTCGTCGTCTTTCCGCACTCAACACCGCGCCCGAACTCAACGCCACGCCGCCGCCAACCGAGTTGCTCAAACTAAACGACTTGGTTTTAAAGGGACTGTCGACTGTATCATTAGCGTCCCTTTTCGCCACTAACGGTCGTCTCAAGCTTTTGATTCCACTCATGTCAGGCTTTTGCCCCAAGTTCGGGGCTTTGGGTTCCGTCACGCGGTTTGACCAACCAGAGCCGTCGTACTTCGTTAGACGCTTTTGCTTTTCTAATCGAGCAAATCTTGCGCGCGCGTTTCTCTCCAAGTGCACCTTCTCAAAGTAGCTCGAATCCGCGTGCGTGACGCTGGAGTTGGCGACACTCCAGGTATCCGCCAAGGCGGTCCGGGTCATTTCGGACAGGTTGGCGATGTAACCGGTAGCACGCGCGCCAAAACCATGGTTAATTCCTGAGTTATCTTCCCCATCGACTTCACCGAAGAGCCGTTCCAAATTCGCGGCGTGCGTTTGTTCCGCCGCTCGTTTCGCAATCCTCTCCGCTTCAACTTTGTCAGCTTCAGTTGAGCCTTTATCTTTGAACTTGTAGTGCGAAAGCTTGCTGTGGATGGGGATGTGCGCGCCGTTCCGGTGGCGCGCGGGGTGGTCTGGGGGGGCGGTGGGCAGGGTGAGTGACATATCGGTACCCTTGACTGAATCACCATTCACCCTGTCACCTTCGTTATCCCTTCCATCTCCAAACCTATCCGCGATCCGGAATGTGTCCCTCCACCCCGCGAGCTGGAACGTGGGTGAGGAGAGCCACCCGGCGCTTCGCTGTACATTAGAAGGATTAACAATCCCAGAATGCGAATCGTCACCGTCTGAGAGGAAATCAACCGGCACTCCTGTTCGCGAAAGTCGGTTGCGCGCCGCGATTCGTTTCATGAACCCCGGAACCTTCGTGGTGCTCTTCGGCCTGAAGGTACACTCCTTCTCTTCTTCTGTTTGTCGTGCCGCTTCAGCTGCTGCGGCTTCCCTTTTCCGTCGTTCAAGGAACTCCACACCTCTCGTGTACATACCTAGCGGGCCTCTTCGCGCGGCTTGCGGGTCGACCCTGTCTCTTTGTTCCGCGATTTTGCGACTCGCTTTCGTGATTTTCGGCGTAAACGTGCACAACTTTTTGTTCCTAGCGATCTCAGCGTCTTCGATGACTCGAATGGCTCGGACGTAACTATCGCCAGGCTTGACAGGTCTACCACTCACATTGTCCAGAAAGTAGTGGCTTGGCTCTATCGTGGCATCGTCGCTTTTCGTAAACGTGCTTTCGCGGCCGCCGATTCTTTCAAACTTTTCCGTGCGTGCTTTTCGGGATCTTAAAATTTCCGTCCCTCTTTGGAGGAGGTACTCGACTCTTGGAAGGCCGTTGTTTTCCCTCGCGTGTACCTGCGCTGCGATCCGCTTGGTTTTCTTTGAAATCTTCGGCTTGAACGTTTCATCAGGGTCTGGGTCGCCCGGTTTTTGAAGCTTCTCGAAATGCAACCGGGTGAACAGTCGTTCGGATTCCGCTTTACTTAAAGATGGCGCGCGCGTGAGTCCGCCGACCAGAGATCCAAACGTGTCCCCGTTTGGCGAATACCTTTCCGAACCACTCTTCAAGCCCTTCCCCGGTGTTTTCGGCCCTCCGAAGAAGCTTCCTGCAAAGTTAAGAAACGACGAACGAGTGGATTCCTTCGGCTTTACTTGTTTTTTGAATGAAGCCGTCATTTCGTCTCGTTCCTTTCCGCTCGTCGACTTGAAACTCCCTCTTGTGGATTTGAAACTCTGTTCGTTTTTTCGTCCTGGTCCTCCTGCTCCCTGCTCCAGCACGGCTTGCCTTTCCATGCGCAGCAGCGCGTTTACTCGTCGCTGAGATGGGCTAGCCGCGTCGTCCTTGTCAGCCTCTAAACGCACCAAGTCCACTAATCGTTGCCCTTCGGGAGTCGCCGCGTGAGCGTAATGTCTCGACTGAATCGCGCCTCCGTCGAACCCTCCATCGGAATCGTTCCCGAAATCGTCCACGATCGATTCTTCGTCGTCGTCGGTTGGCGTGGAGGCTCTCCTTTCACGGGAACGACCGCGGTCCTGGTGATCCAGAACCCGCTCATCCTCGTCGTCGTCCTCGTCGTCAACATCATCATCCTCATCCCCGACCGCGTTCCGATGCTGCGCTTCTAAATGTGTGCTGTGCTCCCGCAAGCGCTCGCGCATCATCCGCGCCAACAGCGGGTGCGGACGCGTGTGTTTCGTCGTGTGCGCGGTGCCCACGCGCACGGGGCTGTGGAGGGAGGGTTGGGGTGACGGTTGAGGTCAGCGGGGTTGAATCGGACGTGAAGGAGAACATCAAATTTCACAACGAAAGGGCGTTCGACTCAAGTCGACTTAGAATTGAGTTATAATTGTCTCGACTGATCCGCACACGTACCTGTTGGTTCCGACGGCCATCACGTCGGGTCAGTTGATACACTGCCCCGGTAAGGTATCACGAGGGATCCGACCCTAAAGTCGGTGCGCCGCGGGGAAGAGACGCGCGCGACCCGAGTGACAAGAGCCCTGGAGGCTTGATCGCAATTCACCAAATCCGGCAAATCCGAAAAACCTCGAGCGTGGAAAGAGCCAATGGCCGAAAGTCCTCCGAAACGCGAACACGTGTCGAAGTCAGCACGCGCCACTTTCCAATCGCACAGAGATGTCTTCGGCGTGTTGCAAGCCCGTGGCACTCGTGGGGCTAACGTTACGCGATGACCCTATGCGAAGACGCCAAGTTCTCTGCAATTCAGCATCCACGCGCCGAATAGGGACGAACGCAAAGGCGTCCACCACGGAGTCATCAGTTGAGACGAAGATGTCGACGTCGACTTCTGATGACAACTTTTCCCGTCGTGTCCTGCTGCGCGGTTTAGTGCTTGGTTCTGCCGTGTCGATGGTTCAAGCACCGCTCGCGTATGCCGCTGCCGCACCCGTCACCGCGGAGGAGTTCGCGCAGTTAGAACTAAACGCAAGAACCGCATACCGGGCGAAACGCTTGGATGAGGCGTACCTTTACTTAACCGAGCTACACGAACTGGAACCCAACGACGGCCAGTGGCTTGAACGCCGAGCGCAAGTGCTAGTGGACTTGAAGCGGTTCAAAGAAGCCGTGAATGACTTCAACGCCGCAGTTGAGCTATACGAGCCTGAATATAAATCCTTAGGCTTACTGAGCAACCGAGCGTTGGCGTACGAAGGTTTAAGCGAGTGGAGTTTAGCGCTAAAAGACTATGACGAAGTTGTGCGGCTTTCCAAAGACATCAACCGCGCGCCGCCGTATGTTTTAAATTCAAGAGGGAACGTGTTGAGTTCGTTGGGGAGGTACGAAGAGGCGTTAGAGAGCTACCGGCTGTCGAGTGAAACGTTTCAAAATTCAAGAAATTTAAGTGGCGCTATCTATGCGCGGTCGAACGCGGCCTTGATGCTAGCTGAACTTGGACGCGACGCCGAGGCTATGTACGAGTTTGAAGCCGTGGCAAGACGAGCAGCTGGTTCCATCGATGCCAGGGCCGCGTTAGCCGCCATGTACTGGGATGCCGGGAACGAAGCGAATGCGGAGGAAACCTGGGGGTGGGCTTGTGATAAAATAAACAGCGGCGTTTTGACGGAAGGGGGGCCGGCCCTCGATGGATGCGCGTTGTATCGAGACGAAGACTGGCTGCTGCGAATCAGGCGATGGCCCCCGTCCATGGTACGCAAGATGATGGCGTTCGTCAAGCTGAAGGATTGATAGTATTACTTATAACACCTCTATTAGACTAAACCATCCCTGCTGCTTTCGCCTTTTCCAGTTCGTTCTTCTTCTGTCGCTTCTTCAAGTTCTTCTTGGCGTTTTTGCCAGACCCGGGTTTAACCGGTGCATCGGAAGAAGGCTTGATATCAGTGGTCGTCGACTTTTTCTCAGAAGAATCCTTCTTACCTCCGTCAGCATCACCCACATCCTTCGGCTCGTCGTGTGACTTTTTCCCCTTGCCCTTCTTGTCGACGTTGTACTTGCCCCACGCGCGGGCGCCGTACGACGCGAAACGATCAGCGGCTTGAGTCTCGGCGTCATCCTCAGAATCCGAATCAGAACTACCTCCAGACTGTTTCCTCTTACCTTTACGTTCACGAGCGGACATCTTCTTCCCCCCTTTCTTATACTTAGAACCTCCTTTGGACGACTTGTACTCACCGTTACTGACCTTACCCTTCCCCTTGCGTTTCGCGGCTTCCGCGAGAAACTCCCTGGCCATACGCTGCGACCGCATCTTCTCCTTGGGCGCCGTTGTGAAATCACTGTCGTGTCGGTACGGCGCTAATTTCTTAAGCGGGACAATCTGCGTGAGATCTCGGTCGGACATATGTAAAATGTCCTTCGTGCTCAAGCCGAACATCGAAGGCGCGACTTCCTTGTACTTGAACCGACACGGCACGTCGTCGATGAAGTCCTCCGCGTCAAGTTTGTAGTACTCGTCCATCTTCGCAAGCAGTTCCTTTTTCCACCGCTTGGACGCTCTTTTTGAAAACTTATTGCCCTGGTTTGGGTTGGCCCCGTCCCCGTCTCCGTCTCCGTCACCGTCCCCATCCTCCTCATCCCCGTCATCATCTCCATCCTCCTCCTCATCTTCCCAGTCATCGTCGATGTCGTCGCCTTGGTCCCCCTCGAACTGCGGTTTACTGTTCGAATTCATCATCGCCTCCCTGACTTTTTTAAACTTTTCAGATTCCTCCGCCGCGCCGCCCTCCTCCTCCGTGGCCTTGCCTAATAAGTCATTCACTTCGTCATCTAGGTCGCCAAACGCAGGCTTCGCCAGCTCCTCGCCGTGCTCATCGAGAAGCACGCCGCTGTAGTACTGGTCGTCGTACATCTGAGACATCAATTTATCGTGTGCGTCTGGATCAAACTCTGCGTTTAAATCAGCAGCGGCCACAGCATCCGCGCCGGCTAAACCACCAACCTGCGCGATCTGCGCCATCTTAGCTCTGATTTCTTCCCGCTTCAAGTTTTTTAATCTTCGGACCTCTGCGCGTAAGCGCTCCTTTTCACTCATCTTACGTTCTTTCCTAGACGCCCTCGCGTCTCTTCTCGTACTGCTTTCTTTCCGCACCGTCCCCTCAATAGTACGCGCGTGAGAAACAATGGTTCCTCCGTCAGGCTCTTCAAATCTGAAATTGTATTTCTGCTCGAATCTTTCGGCTTCTTCAAACGCTTGCGCATCTTCTTCGGATTCAGAATCTGAACCCGCACCTTTATCCTTCCTATTCTTGTTGTACGTGAACCCAGATTTGCCGTCCTCGCCCCCGTCACCGTTTCCGTCGTCTCGCCACTGCTCGTGTAACAAAAAGTCTCGCAAAAACTGTTCGTTCTTGTCATCCGATTTTGTCTCGCCGAAAAACTCGCCCAACTTGGTTTTGGCGTCCTGTGAGCTTTTAGTCTTATCACCATCATCTCGATCGTCGTCATCTAAATCATCACCATCCAAGAAACCCGCAGCGCCTTTCTTCACGCGTAACCCGTCGAAATCTGAGTCGGAATCGGAATCAGAGTCCATCGCGTCGTCTGATTTCTTTTTCGATTTCTTATTTTTTATTTTTCCAGAAGAAATCCCGGCCGCGTCTTTAAACGCATTCTTCAAGTCCTCCTGTTCCTCGACGTAGGATTTGTTAGTGACAGTTTTTCTCATTAATGATTTTTCTTCCTCCTCAGTCTCAAAAGCCTCAGCGCCGCCCTCTAGCAGTTGTTTCGCAGTGACCTGGCGCAACGTTTGCTTCCGTGGAGGTTTTTTGGTTTTTTTGTTCGAGTCCGAGTCGGATGAATCATCGTCATCGTCGTCGTCGGAAGAGAACACCTTTTGCTCCTCGTCGTACAACCTCGGGTCTTTATTTTTGATTTTTTGCAACACGTCCGCGAATTGCTTGTCGAACTTCACAGGAACGTCGCCTTCGTCGGATTCAGATGACGAGGATTCGGAGTCGGAATCGTTCTCGTCGCCCGGCCGAATTATGTACTCTCGCTTTACTTTTTCCTGTAGCCGGTGCGTCTCCTCCCGTCGCTTGTTGTGTTCGAAGCGCTCCGCGTATTTCTTGTTGATCGTGAAAGTGTCGGAGAGGTTGGTGGTGACGATATTTGAGGACTTCTTGGTTTTAGTATCGCGCCCTGAATCACTCGAGCTACTGGAAGAGGCCGAGCCAGAGTCGGAAGAATCGCTGTCCGATTCGTCGTCGCTGAACATCGCTTTCGCGGTTTTGGAGGGCGCCATGGCGACGACGACGACCTTTGACCGGGTTCTTGGGCTACAGTTCAAGAATCAACACCACGTGCGCGAACTCGTATCAATTTCGCCGGACCACCAACAGGTCCTCGAACCGTGCGTGTGCGCGGAAGCGAGTAGCGTCGTGGTCGGGAAAGCAAAAGCGTCATTGCAGCCGCCGCCCAAGTCAAGGCAATTTCATCACAGCCGGGCAGTCTCACAAATCCGCAAATTTTGATTTTGTTTTGTCGGCGGCGAGCGGACTTTCGTGACTTTGAGATTAACGCCCCCCACCGTCAGACGGCGTCGCGCACAGGTCGGTACGGGTATCGGTGATTGTTGTTGTCCCCCCGTGACCGTCGACCGCTACTAAGCCTTCGCCATGGGTTTATACTCCAAAGGCACGCGTTCCAAGGGCGTCACGAAGGCGTTCCAAAAGCAAAACCAGGCCAACACTTTACAAAGGACGAAACATCAAAAACGCGATGCGTTCCTCGAGAAGGAGCGGTTCATGAAGGAAGCGATGGCGAAACACTTGGCGGTACAGACAACGATGGTGGCGAACGCTGTCGAAGGGGCGAGGGGGGGTACGGGAGGTGTTACGAGTGATTCAAAGGCGGATCTCGCAGCAGTCCCTACGCACTCGTCGTTCCCGAAAATAGATGCCAATGCCGCCGCCTTGGCTTCAACAGAAAAGAAACGAAAATCAAAGGACACCGCGCCGCGCCCTAAACTTCGGTCCACGATGGCCACCGTGTCCGGGATGCACATGCCGGGTAGCATGCGGTGGGAGGGGAAAAATAGGCCGGTGGTAAAGGGGAAAAGTGAAGATGGAGCTGTAGGGGCAAATAGTCTCGCGAATAGTCTCGC
>MDSY01107689.1_pt1 | contig 29419 bp, 19 predicted proteins | sample 811131 | NCBI WGS metagenome assembly MDSY01 (sample SAMN05326643, study PRJNA326480) | marine metagenome | isolation source: seawater | place: Atlantic Ocean: South West | collected 2010 | reverse complement strand
TTCCGTTGATTTTATTTTCTTATTTGTTTTATTTGGAGCACTTTTAGAAACTGCTGGCGGAGGTAAATATTTTTTAGACTTAGCTTTTGCTATGGTAGGAAAAATGAGGGGCGGTCCAGCGAAAGCAGCTATACTAGGTTCTGGAATGACAGGATTAATATCAGGATCCTCAATAGCCAATACAGTTACCACTGGTACTTTTACCATTCCAATTATGAAAAAAACAGGATTTTCAAAAGAGAAAGCAGGGGCAATAGAAGTTTCTTCCTCTGTAAATGGTCAAATTATGCCTCCTGTAATGGGCGCGGCAGCTTTTGTTATGGCTAGCTTTATAGGAGTTACTTACTTCGAGGTAGTTAAACATGCTTTTTTGCCAGCAGTGATTTCATACATTGCTCTTTTTTATATTTCTCATCTTGAGGCTCTAAAATTGGGGCTTAAAGGAATGGAAGATAGTGATGTCCCCAACTTAAAAAAAACCTTTTTGTCTGGTTTACATTTTCTAATACCAATTTTTGTTTTAATTTATATGTTAGTGTTTTTAAGATACACAGCGTCTTATTCTATTTTTTATGCAACGGTTACATTAATCATAGTTAATTTAATCAACAGAACATTCAAACAAGAAAATTTTCAAGGTGGTTTAAAAACATGGTTTAATGAAACTATTATAGGACTTGAAAAAGGTGCACTCAATATGGTTGGAGTAGGAATTGCCATAGCAACTGCAGGAATTATAGTTGGTGCTGTAGGCTCAACAGGTCTTAGCACTAATCTAATTATTGTGATTGAGACTATTGCTAAAGACAATGTAGTCATTTTATTATTTCTAACAATTATATTATGCTTATTACTTGGAATGGGACTCCCAACAACTGCAAATTATGTTGTTGTAGCCTCTCTAATGGCAACGGTATTGGTTGATGTGGGTAATGCGTCTGGATTTATATTTCCACTTATAGCCGTACATTTATTTGTTTTTTACTTTGGATTAATGGCAGATGTTACACCGCCAGTCGGTTTAGCTTCTTATGCTGCGGCTGCAATTTCAGGTGGAGATCCACTAAAAACAGGAGTGCAAGCTCTTTGGTACAGTTTGAGAACTGGAATCTTGCCTATTGTTTTTTTATTTAATCACGAATTACTTTTAATTGGAGTTGAAAATATTTGGCATGCCCTTGTGGTAATCACAACATCTTTGATTGGGATATTAGTTTTTACATCAGCTACCCAAAGATGGTTTGTTAGCAAGCTTAGATGGTACGAAGTAGTAGTATTTTTAATTATTTCATTGTCATTTTTAGCACCAGAGTTTGTGCTTAATAAATTTTATCCTAAGTACGAGCAACAGCAGTTATCAGCTGAAAAAATTCAATCTCTTTATTTTGATCCAGAAAAAGAAATTCATATAAAAGTTACTAGAAGAACTGAGTATGGTGATCGCTATAAACTGTTTGTAATTAATGAGGGTAGTTATAATGATGACTTTAATCTTGAAACTTATGGATTAAAATTAGCCAATAAAGAAAACAATCTTATAGTTAAAAATATAGACTGGAAAGGTTTGGCTAAAAAATCTGGAATTGAGGCTGGAGATATTATTAGTAACTTAAAAATTGAAAACCTTGAAAGACCTAATAAAGCAATTGTTTACCCTTTTGCTGCTTTTTTGCTTTTTATATTTGGATTGTTAAATTATAGAAGAAGTCAAAATTAAAGTATTTTCCATATTCCTGAGGCTGTGACAGCTACTCCTTTTTTATTATGTATCTCACAATTAATAAAAACAAGAGACTTAGTTTTTTTTAAAATTTTTACTTGGCCCACTAAATTTTCACCAAGCTGAACAACAGAGATAAATTTTATATCTAGATTAATAGTTACACACCTTTTGTCGCCAGCTACTTGATGAGCTGCTGTGCCCATACCTGTGTCTGCAATTGTAGACAGGTAGCCTCCGTGAGCTATTTCTCCAGTATTAAGATGCATTTCTCTAATTTCTGTTGAAAATTCATAATTTAAATCATCAATCTTTTTAAGATCGAGACCACCTAGATATTTCATAAATCCCTGATTAGTTTCGTCCATACCTTTTTTTATCATAAATTGGCATAAGTTGTGAGAAAATTACTGCCGATAAAATTAAAAATATGCCTAAAATTTTAATTTCATTTAAAAATTGATCTAATATTAACCACGCTAAGATAGCTGCAACCACTCCTTCAAGAGAAAATATTATTGCTGCTGGCGCTGGCGATATATTTTGTAAGCTATACGTTTGTAGTAAAAATGCTAACGCACTTGATAAAATTCCAACATATAAAATTTCATATGAGTCTTTTAATATATTACTAATGGTAGGTGTCTCAAATAAATACATAGGAAAAATTAATACTAAACAAGCAATAAAACATTGAGACATTGCAATGGCGATTGGATAATTAAAAAAATCAATTGTTTTTCTGATAAGTATTATATGAACTCCCCAACAAACAGCACTAAGGATGCCAAGAGAGTCACCCAATCTAACTGATGTATTTTGCAGTTCACTTAAGAGCAATCCACCTATTAAACAAAAAACCACAGATGGCCAAATGGACCAATGCATTTTTTTAGAAAAGATAAAATATGAAATAACTGGAACTACCAACACATAAAAAACTGTGAATACTCCTGTGTTAGCAACATCTGTGTAAATTAATGAGATTTGTTGTAGAGCTTGTCCTATAGCTAAAATAAATCCTAAAAAAAATAAAAAATAAGTCACTTTTTTCTTATCGATATCTATATTTTTTATTTTATTAAATTCAAAAATAAAAAAGAATGGTAGCAGACTTAAAAAGCCAACTAAAAATCTACCAACGCTAAAAGTATAAGGACCAATAAAATCCATACCCATATCTTGTGCGACAAACGCAGAACCCCAAAGTAGTGAAGTAACAATTGCACAAAAAAGTGAAAATAATTTTTTATCCATGGCCTGTACTATTGGAATTTTAATTAAACAGCAAGCTTGAAAGCAAAATCTTTACCTAAACACTGCCCGAGGTAAACGCAAAATTTAGCTCCCTCTGCACCATCAATTATTCTATGATCATAGGACAGGGAAATAGGAAGAATTTTTCTTGAAATGATTTTATTTTTAGTTTTTACTAATCTATCAAAACTTTTTCCAACTCCTAGGATAGCAACCTCAGGTGGGTTTATAATAGGAGTGAAGAATGTACCACCTATTCCACCTAGGCTTGAAATAGTCATAGAGCCACCAAAAAATTCTTTTTTATCTATTTTTAAGTCCCTGCAAAGTTTGCTGGTTTTCTTAAGCTCTTCACCTATTTTCTTTATACTCATTTGATCCACATTTCTTATCTTTGGAACCATTAGTCCATGAGGCGTATCAACAGCAAACCCAATATGAAAATATTTTTTATAGATTATTTTTTTGGTATTAGGATCTATAGAGCAATTAAAATTTGGAAATTCTTTTAAGGCATTAATCAACGCTCTTGTAATAAATGCTAATGGAGTTACAGAAATTTTCTCTCCAGTGTAATGGTCAAACAAAGAAGATCTAAACTTTTCCATTTCAGTAATATCTATTTCTTCATGTTGAGTAACATGAGGTATTTCAGTCCAAGACCTTACTAAATGAGGACCTGATAATTTTTTAACTCTAGGTATATCTTTAGTTTCTATTTGGCCAAATTCTTCATGGGAATATTCTTCTTTAAATGGTTTCTTTTCAATTGTTCCATTATTTACTGACACTTGAGATTTGATAAAATTTTTAACATCTTGTTCCGAAACTCTTCCAGCTCTTTGAGATCCTGGTATTTGAACAACATTGGCACCTAATTCTCTAGCGAATTTTCTTACTTTTGGACTAGCTAGTTTAACTCCATGATTAGTTTGTAAAACTGCAGCAGTAGGAGGCTCGTTTTTTGGTACTGTTTTTTCAATTTTTTTATATTTTTCTTTTACAATTTCTTTATTCTTTTCCTTATTTTCAGAATTTAATGTTAAAATTAAATCTCCTTTATTAACTTTATCTCCAATTTTTACATTAATTTGTTCTATTTTTCCTCCTTGAGTTGACGGAACTTCTACACTTGATTTGTCACTCTCAAGTGTAATGAGTGACTCTTCTTTTTTTATTATTTGGCCTTCTTTAACTAAAACCTCAATGATCTCTACGTCTTTAAAATCACCCATATCAGGAATAGTAATTTTTACTGAAGTCATATTTAAAGTTTGGTTGGAAATGCCTTATTTTTATCTATATTAAATTTTTTAATTGCCTTCTCGGCTACCTCAGAGGCTACCAATTGTTCTTTTGCCAATGCACTGAGTGTGTAAGCCACAATATGTTCTTTATCTACTTCAAAAAACTTTCTCAATTTTTTTCTTGTGTCACTTCTACCAAAACCATCAGTACCAAGTGAATAAAAAGGTTTTTGAGTATAGGGTCTTATCTGATCCGAAAATGATCTTACATAATCAGATGCCGCAATAACAGGCCCATCGTTTTTATCTAAACATTTTTCTATATAAGATTTCTTCTTCTTCTCATTGGGGTTTAAAAGATTCCATCTTTCAGTTTCCATTCCTTCTTTACGTAATTCGTTAAAGCTTGTTACACTCCATATATCTGAGTCAATCCCATAATCTTTAGATAAAATTTCTGAAGCAGATATTATTTCTCTTAAAATTGTTCCTGAGCCTAAAAGCTGAACCTTAGTTTTGCCTTTATTATTATTTTCTTTAAATAAATACATTCCTTTGAGTATTCCTTCGTCACATCCTTTTGGTTTTTCAGGATGTGAATAATTTTCATTCATTGCGGTAATGTAATAAAAAATATTTTCTTTTTTTTCATGCATTCTTTTTAAACCCTCTCTAAAAATTACTGCCAGTTCATAAGAAAAAGTTGGATCATAACTTACACAGTTTGGAATCATTGAAGCTAAGATTTGACTATGTCCATCCTGGTGCTGAAGGCCTTCCCCTGCTAGCGTTGTTCTTCCGGCAGTTGCTCCAATTAAAAATCCTCTTGCTTGAGCATCACCTGCTGCCCAAGCAAAATCACCAATTCTTTGAAAACCAAACATTGAGTAAAAAATATATATCGGTATCATTTCTATATCGTGATTTGTGTACGAAGTAGCTGCCGCTACCCAGGATGACATTGCACCTGCTTCTGTAATTCCTTCCTCTAAAACTTGACCACTTTTATCTTCACGGTATGAACTTAATTGTTCCGAGTCCTCCGGTTCATATTTTTGACCTTCATGAGCATAAATTCCAATTTTTCTAAAAAATCCTTCCATACCAAATGTTCGAGCTTCATCAGGAATAATAGGTACTAATCTTGGAGCAACATTTTTGTCTCTTAGCAAATTAGTCAACATTCTCACTAACGCCATTGTTGTAGACATTTCTTTTTCTCCAGTAGATTTCATAAATGTCTCAAAAATATCTTTTGGAGGTGCTTTAATTGGTTTAGCAAAAGAGCTTCTTTCTGGGATAAAGCCACCTAATTTTAATCTTTTATCTTTTAAGTACTTAATTTCCTCTGAATTTTCATCTGGCTTATAAAATTCAATATTTTTTACCTGCTTGTCAGTTAGAGGCACATTAAATCTATCTCTATAATATAATAAATCTTCTTCATCTAATTTCTTCTGTTGATGAGTGGTATTAATGCTCTCTCCAGATTTACCCATTCCATAACCCTTAACAGTTTTTGCAATAATTACTGTTGGCGAACCTGTATTTTGCATAGCCGTATGATAGGCCGCATATACTTTATGAGGATCATGACCTCCACGATTTAATTTCCAAACATCTTTATCAGTCATAGACGAAACTAACTCCTTTAATTGAGGATACTTTCCAAAAAATTTATCTCTTACATAAGCACCACCTTTAGCTTTAAATGCTTGATATTCACCGTCTACACATTCATTCATTCTTTTTATTAATAAACCTGACTTATCTTTTGCTAATAATTGATCCCAATAAGAGCCCCAGATTACTTTAATTACATTCCAGCCTGATCCTCTAAAACTACCCTCTAATTCTTGTATAATTTTTCCGTTACCTCTAACGGGCCCATCGAGTCGTTGAAGGTTACAGTTAACGACGAAAATTAAATTATCTAGTTTTTCTCTCGCAGCTAAACCGATAGCACCAAGCGACTCTGGTTCATCCATCTCGCCATCACCAAGAAATACCCAAATTTTTCTTCCTTCATCTTTTATGAGACCTCTATTAATTAAATATTTTGTAAATCTAGCTTGATAGATTGCCATGATGGGGCCTAATCCCATTGATACAGTTGGAAACTGCCAATAATTTGGCATCAACCATGGATGAGGGTAAGAAGACAAACCTCCCTTTTCTACTTCTTGTCTAAAACCATTCAATTGTTTTTCAGTTATTCTACCTTCTAAAAATGATCTAGCATACATACCAGGAGCGGAGTGACCTTGAAAATAGATTAAGTCCCCACCAAATTTATTATTTTTGGCTCGCCAAAAATGATTCATACCAACATCGTATAAAGTAGCAGCAGATGCGAATGTACCTATGTGCCCACCAAGTTCTGAGCTTTTTTTATTTGCTTTAACAACCATAGCCGCTGCATTCCATCTAATATAAGCTCTAATTCTTTTTTCAATATTTTGATCACCCGGAGATTTAATTTCTGCCTCAGGAGGAATTGTATTTATATAAGGAGTAGTTCTTGTATCCGGTAAAACTAAGCCAGATTTATAAGCTTGACCTATAACTTTATTTAATAGGTAGCTGGCTCTTGAAGAACCGTCATTTTCAATAATGGAGTTTAATGATTCTATCCATTCATTTGTTTCTATTGGATCTATGTCATCTTTGGACGCTGGTTCGGCAAACACTTTTTTAACTGATACAGTCGATTGTTCTGTCTTTAAATTTCCATTTATTTTTGGTTTTTCTATCTTAGGTTTTTCTTCGTTAATTTCTTTTTTCTGAACAGTTGCTTGACCATTTTCAATTGTTGCTAATACGCTTCCCTCTGATACTTTATCTCCAATTTTAACTTTTAGGTCTTTAATCTCTCCATCTGAAGGTGAAGGAATTTCAACGCTAGATTTATCACTTTCGATGGTGACGATAGGGTCATTTTTGTTCACTTGATCGCCCGGCTTAACTAAAACTTCAATTACTTCAACGTCTTTAAAATCTCCTATATCTGGTACTGAAATATTCTGAGCCATAAATAGCTATTATAAGCTGGATGCAACATATTAAAAAGTACATCAATAATAAACTATAATAATAGACTAAATCGGTAGATAAGTTCAATTTTAGACAGATTTTATGCTACTTTTTGACCACTTAATTAGCTCTACTAAGGTATGCAGTGGCTAATAAACATATTGTTTAAAAAAAGAGAAATTAAATCTAACTACACTTTCGTTGTGCAGAAGAATTTATTAAAAAAATATCTGTTAAGATAAATTCATAAACGCTAATCTAGCTTATATGGACAACTATCTATGGAAGCCATCAGAAGAAAAAAAAGCAAATTCAAACTTAGAGAAATTCGTTAAATTTATAGGTTTTGAGTCAAATAACAGTTTTAAAGATTTATGGAATTGGAGTGTATCTGATCCAGAAACTTTTTGGTTCAAGTTTTGGGATTACTCAAAAATAATAGGAGACAAGGGAAAAAATACAATTCACAAAGATAAAGTTTTTAACAAAACTAGATTTTTTATAGACTCAAGAATAAATTATTCTGAAAATATTTTAAAAAAAAGATCAAAAGAAATAGCTATAAATTTTCTATCAGAACGTGGATTTGAAGAAGAAATTTCATGGGATAAGCTTTATGAAAAAGTATGTAAATTTTCATTTTATCTAAAATCATTAGATTTAAAAAAAGGTGACAGGGTTGCTGCATATGTTCCAAATAAAATTGAATCAATAATATGCTTCTTAGCTTGTGCTAAAAATGGAATTATTTGGTCATCTTGTTCACCCGACTTTGGCGCACAAGGTGCAATAGATAGATTTAAACAAATAGAACCAAAGGTACTAGTTACAAGCGATTATTATTTTTATAATGGGAAAAAAATTAATATTTTGAATAAAGTTAATGAAATTTTAAAACAAATTCCTTCAATAAAAAAAACTATAGTTTTTCCGTACAGTCAAAAAGAAAAAACAGAAATTAAAAACTTTATAGATTTTGATCAGGTACTTGATAATTCTAATTTAGATGAAACTTTTGAAAGATTTGAATTTGATCATCCGATTTATATTTTATTTTCAAGCGGTACAACAGGAAAACCAAAATGCATTACCCATGGAGCGGGAAATGTTTTAATTGAACATAATAAAGAATTTATGTTGCACTGCGATATAAGAGATAATGAAAAATTATTTTACTACACAACAACTGGTTGGATGATGTGGAACTGGTTAGTTGGTGGACTCGCAACTGGATCTTCAATATTTCTTTTTGATGGAGCTCCAACTTATCCTAAAATAGATATTCTTTTAAAATACTGCAATGATAAAAAAATTAATTTGTTTGGAGTTAGTGCTAAATATATTGACCATCTTAAAAATGAAAATTTTAATAGCAAACATTTAGATCTAAGTTCGATTAAAATTATTACATCTACTGGCTCACCTTTGGCTGAGGAAAGTTTTAAATATATTTACAAAAACATTAAAAAGGACGTGCACCTAGCTTCCATTGCAGGAGGAACAGATATGGTTGGTTGTTTGGTTTTAGGTAATTTGTATTCAAATGTGTATGCAGGAGAAATTCAAGGACAAAGCTTAGCTATTGATGTAGACATTTTTTCTGATCATGGAAAAAGTATAAAAGAAGGTGAAAAAGGAGAGCTCGTGGTCAAACAGCCTTTCCCATCTATGCCGGTTAAATTTTGGGGCGATGATAATGGTGAAAAATATCATAAAGCTTATTTTACGAAATTTAAAAATATTTGGCACCACGGAGATTTCATAGAAAAAACTTCAAACAATGGCTTTATAATGAGAGGTAGGTCTGATGCCACGCTAAACCCTGGAGGTGTTAGGATAGGAACATCAGAAATTTATCAGCAAGTAGAGGACATTGATTTCATTACTGAAGGTTTGGTTGTTGGGCAGGATTACAAAGATGACGTAAGAATAATTTTATTTGTTACAACTAAAGAAAATAAAGAACTAGATGGTGAAAAATTAAAATTAATTAAAACTAGGATTAGAAAGAATTGTTCACCAAAACATGTGCCGTCAGTAATTATTAAAGTTGAAGAAATCCCAAGAACTAAAAGTGGTAAAATAGTTGAACTTGCGGTTAAAAAAATTATTAATGGAGAAGAATTTAATAACAAGGAAGTTATAGCAAACCCAAAGTGTTTAGAATTTTTTAAAAATTTAAAAGAATTAAAATAACTTATCTTTCTACACACAAAGCTATACCCATGCCACCACCAATACATAGAGTTGCTAAACCTTTATTGACATCTCTTTTAATCATTTCATGAATCAGTGTTACAAGTATTCGAGTACCTGACGCACCTATAGGATGACCTAAAGCTATTGCACCGCCATTTACATTCACTTTGTCCTCTGGAATTGAAAGTGTCTTTAGAACTGCAATACTTTGTGCTGCAAAAGCTTCATTGACCTCAAACAAATCAATGTCCTTGATAGACCAACCAGCAATTTCAAGTGCTTTTTTAGAAGATGGGATAGGCCCAGTTCCCATTAAGGCTGGATCAACGCCGCAGCTTGCCCACGATTTTATTTTAACTAATTTTTTTAATCCTTTTTTTTCTGCTTCTTCTTCAGGCATCATAACCACTGCGGCAGCTCCGTCATTTATTCCTGACGCATTGCCCGCTGTTACTGATCCATCTTTTTTAAAAACTGGTTTTAATCTGCTTAGAGCTTCTAAATTTATTCCTTCTCTGGGATGCTCATCTTTATTAAAATCAAATTCAGAGTTTTTTGACTTAATATTAAAATTTATTATTTCCTCTTTAAAACTATTTGCTTTTTTTGCTTTCAAAGCTTTTTCTTGAGAATTTAAAGCAAATTTATCTTGCTCTCCTCTTGTAATTTGAAATTTTGTTGCAACATTTTCAGCAGTAACTCCCATATGGTAACCATTGAAAGCGTCCCATAAACCATCTTTGATCATGGTGTCTATTATTTCAGCATCACCTAATTTCTTTCCATCTCTAAGATGAATTGCATGAGGAGCTAGTGACATATTTTCTTGACCCCCAGCCACAACTATTTTTGAGTTGTTAGATTTAATACTTTGAAAACCAGAAACGACAGATCTAATTCCAGATCCACAAACTTGATTAACAACATAAGCAGGTGTTTCTTTTGGAATATTACATTTAAGCGCCGCCTGTCTCGCAGGATTTTGCCCAGTACCACCGGTCAAAACTTGACCCATTATGACTTCGTCTATTTCATTTTTTTTTATTTTCGAAGCATCTATTGATTTGTCAATTACGGCAGCACCAAGTTCATGGGCAGAAATATTTTTTAAAGATCCGCCTAAAGATCCAACCGCTGTTCTTAAAGCCGAAGTAATCACAACTGAGTTTTTTTTGGACATATCATCAATTCTAGAGTTTTAATTATTAATAACAATACTAATTAAATGCCTTTAGTTAAAACACTTAATTTGTTATTAATTTAGCTGAATGAAACCTACACAATCATTTTTTATAAAAAATAAAAAAATTTCAGAAAACAGTCCTGTTTATATTATTGCTGAGGTTGGAATAAATCACGACGGTTCAAAAAAAAAATGCATGAGGTTAATTAATCAGGCACACAAAAGTGGAGCAGACGCAGTAAAATTACAAATAGCGAACCCTGATTTAAGCTATTCTAAAAAACATGCTTCTTATAAAGAGTTTAAAAATAAATTTTTAAGTGACAATTGCCTTAAAGAATTGATTAAATATGCAAACAAATTGGGAATAGCATTATTCGCAACACCTGGAGATTTTGAAAGCCTAGATAGAATTTGCAGATTAAAGATGCCTGCAATAAAAATTTCTTCCGGGTTGTTGACAAACCTGCCTTTGATATTAATGGCATCAAAGAAGAAAGTGCCAATAATTTTATCTACAGGTATGGCGTATTTGAGTGAGATTTCTGATGCTATAAAAATATGTAAAAAATATCAAAACAAAATTGCAGTATTAAAATGTACGTCTATTTATCCTGCCCCAATAGAAAAACTTAATTTAAATGGAATTAATAGGTTAAAAAATATATTTAAAATCCCAGTTGGTTATTCAGATCACGCTATCGGTATTAAACCCAGTATTTATTCAGTCGCTATGGGAGCAAAGATTATAGAAAAGCATTTTACTTTAAATAAACGACAAAAGGGCGCAGATCATAAAATTTCTATTCAGCCTAAAGAATTTAAAAAAATGGTCTATCAAATCAGAGAATTAGAAAAAATAATGGGCAACAATAAGTTACGTCCAAGCAGCGAAGAGATAGTAAGCAGGAATTATTATCATAGAAAAATAACAGCTCGAATGTTTATTAAAAAAGGAGATAAAATAAATAAAAATAATATTTGTCTTAAACGTTCCTACACAAAAAATGAGTATATTCCATTAAAATATTTTTTAAAAATAGTAGGGAAAAAAGCATCAAGGAATATAAAAAAAGAAAAAATTCTTTCTTTTAAAGATATATTAAAATAATTATATGAATATTTTAATCACCTCAGTTGGAGGACCTTTAGTAAAACCGCTAACAAAATTTTTAAAAAAGGATAAACAATTAAATATTTCCAATATTATAGGTATTGACCAAAAAAAAAAAATACCAAAAAATAATTATTTATATAAATTTTACCAGGTAAAGAAAAAAAAAACATTTAATTATTTAAAACAAATTAAAATAATTTGTGAAAAAGAGAAAATTAAATTAATTATACCGTACTCCGATAATGAAGCAAAAATATTTGCAAAATATAAAAAAATTTTTATAAATAAAAAAATTAAGATTTTAGTAAATAATTTAAATATTTTAAATAAAATTAATAATAAATATTTAACATATACTGTTCTAAAAAAAGCTAAAATCAGAGTACCTAGATTTAAGCTTATTAGAAACACATCAGATTTAAAAAAAAATATAATTCATTTTAATTATCCTTCTAATGGAATCGTAATAAAACCGACAAAAGGTGTTGGTGGCAGAGGAGTTATTTTGTTGCCAAAAAAAAATGAAAAATACAATAAATTTTCTTTAGGGAAAAGAGAAAAAATAATTAAAAATCTTAAAATTAATAAAAATATAAAAACCCTCTTTAAGCATGGAGATTTATTAATGATGGATCTGCTTAGGCCACCAGCCTATGATGTTGATAGTTGTAGAATTAAAAACAAAACACATGTTGTAATAAGAAAAAGAATAAACCCAAGTGGCATCCCCTATAAAGGAAACATTGTAATTAAAAACACTATTATAGAAAATTATTGTAAAAATATAATGAAAAAATTAAAAATCAATTCTCTGATCGATATTGATTTGCTCACAGACTCTAAAAAAAGACCTATTTTATTAGAAATTAACCCGAGACCGAGCGGTAGTTTGGTGACTTCATATATGGCGGGTATTCCGATTTTATCTTTAGAGATTGCGAATATTTTAAAAATTAAATACAAATTTAATTCCAAAAATAGATTGTTAAAAAAAATTAAATTTTAAACTGAATCTAATTAGGAAATCTTATATAAGAAGTACTGTAATCTTTATGCACTTATGGCCAAATTGGATAAGGCGTCTGTCTACGAAACAGAAGATTCTTGGTTCGAGTCCAAGTAAGTGCAGATAAAATCAAACAAAATAGTCATAAACTATTTTAATTCAAAAACCTTGCCATAAGATTTAGATGTTTCGTAAAAGCTTATAAAGTGTTTATTGCTCAAGTAAGGTAAATCAAGTCCATGCATACAATTTATTGCAAATCTCATATTGTTAATTGGAGACCTTATATTTAAAATATCATTTTGTTCCTTACATCGTTCTGGAGCAACAATTAGGTTAAATATTTCACTTCTTTCAATAAAATTTATTTTTTTATCAACATTTAATTTACCATTAATTGTGTCAGGCACATTTTCCTTGTGTCGAGATAAATGCCAACCATGATCTCCACTTATGATTACAATTTTTTCATTATTATCAACTTTGTTAATTGCTTCTAATATCTCAAAGATTTTATTTATAGAGCATGTATATTGAATTTTATAACCCTCTAAATCCATTGGTTCATTTTTGTTCTTTGATATTTCACAATTATTATTTAGAAGATTATCGTGCGGAAGCAACAAATGAATAAAAAAGAAACTATTTTTATTTTTTATAGAATTAAAGTACGCTTCAGGATCAGAAATAAGTTCTAAATCTTGAGATTTGACGCTAAAAAAATCAATGAATTTTTTTAGCGGAGAAATAGAGTAGAAATTTAGAAGTAAAGTTAAATATTTATTTTTATATTGATTGCACTTTATTAAATAGTTGCTTCTTCTTGAGTCGCATGAAGCCCAATTATTACCAACCCAAAAAGTGTTTTTATTAGCTTGACGCAAAACATCTAGCAGTAAAACTTTTTTTTTGCTATGAGTAATTATATATGGAAAAAATTCAAATCTATTTTTGTATTGCTTGTCATTTTCTTTTACAGGGTAGTTTAAACTAAATATACTTGCCAAGCTTAAGTATGAACTGCTATAATTTGATATACTATTTTTTAAATAAATTGCATTGAGTTTTTTTAATTTAATCTCAATTTCTTCTTTATTGCTTATAACATTGTTTCTTTCGGCATTTGCAAGGCTAGTCATTCCATCAAATATAATATAATAAATATTTCCTTGATTATTTTTAATTTGAATATCATTGGTTAAATAGTCTTTTTCAGCCATAATATTATAAGTCATAAAAATCTGATATATAAAAACTGAGTAATTTAATGACAAAAAAATAATGGTAAATATCTTAAAATTATAAAAGTATTTTTGGTTCTTGATTGATTTATAAAATAAAATAAAAATAATTAAATAAAAAAATAAAATAAGTAAATCCAGCAAAAACCCTAACTGAATGTAATTATTTGTAATACTAAGAACAGTATTTTTAATATTGTAATAATAAAAAATTAAATAGTAAATAATAAAACTGGTGAATAAAAATATATTTTTATTTACTTTTAAAATTTTACCTAAAAAAATAATCAATTGTAAAAATATAAAAAAAATTGAACTATGAAAAAGAAAAACTAAGGCTAGATCGTAAATTGGGATTTGTTGTAAATTGATTTTGTGATAAAATAAAATTATGGGTAAATTATAAAGAAAAAAAAATAGAGTTATTTCTTTTTCTTTAAAAAAATTATTCATTTTTCTCTTTTTTTAAAAATTTTTTTAAAAAAATTCTTAACTTTTTCCCTAAGAATATAGAAAAAAGTAGTAACAGCGCCTAAAACAACGAGAAGGCCTTGGAGAAGCACGCTACCTAGTCCCGGATCTATGTAAGCATACGAGCTACTTGTTAGAAGAGAGTATATAGTTATTGTTAATGATATGTATCTAAAAAATTTGCTGAAATTCATCTTTAGAATATTTAGTATACTTTAAGCCTAGTTGCAAACACGTTTAATTTTAGTCCAAAAGATTTAGTATTGTTTTTTGAGCATTTAACGTCTGATTGTCTAAAATAACTCCGTTATCGTGAGCAAAACTATTTATAAGATTTTTATTTTTTTCAAAATTTACTAATGCTTCCTGTACTTTTAAATCGATATTTTTTAAATCATCTATTTGAATCGTAAAACCAAACCTTTTTTTAAATTTATCTTCTAGAGCATCTAGTTTAATCTTTTCATAAAAATTATTATGAACTTTATCTGCATAATCAATAAATATCACAGGTTTCTTTTGTACGAGAACATACTCTAAAGCCATACCGCCATTATCTGTAATTAAAATAAATGAATTATTTAATGTTTCTAAATTTGATATATCTGTATTTAACTCAAAATTTTCGTTATTTTCATATTTTTTTTTTAAAAAAGTTATTTTTTTATTAGATCTCTTTATTAATTCTGGGTGCGTTCTTAAGGTTACAATAAATTTTTTATCAATTAATCTATCTATTACTTCATTTGAGTGGTCATTAAATAAATTATTACGTAATTTATTCCATGATGGAGCAAACAAAATTCTTTTTAAATTTGTATTATTTTCTCTCTCTCTTTTTAGTTTCTCTAAGTACATGTAGCCAGTATTGATTATTTTCTTTTTAGGTAAGTTATATAATTCTTCACAATACTCTAACTCAGTTTTTTGGTATTCCCCATTAGTAAGAATTATATCAAAGTTCTTAAAAGCATTATGCGTGTACGTTTTGTGCGTACTAACCAATGAGTGAAAGACGTATAAATAATTTTTACAATTTTTTGATTTTTTGATTTCATGGTTGTCTAAGTCTGTTAAAGTCATAATCAACATATCGCATTTTAAAAAAATAAAAAGTAGGAATCTAAAAAAACCATTTCCTATAAATATTGGTTTAATATTTTGCTCTATCAAGTCCATATCATTTTGATCTGAAGTTAAATAAGTGACTGTAATATGATCATTTTTGCTTAATGCATTTATCAAATTAATAAAATAATTTCTATAATTTTTAGACTCAGAATAAAAAATAACCTTTTTCTTTTTTGTTAGTTTTATTTTTTTTAGAAAATATAAATACCCAGAAAAAGATGAAATAACATTCATGTAATAATTGAAATTATATCCTTTGTTTTTATCTTGACCGGGTTATTGGAAAGTCGTTGTTCATTAACCCCAGAAAGTATTTTACTTTTTTCTTTTTTTAAATTAATTCCTAGCGACTCTAGATTGTCTTCTAAGCCTGACAATTTTTTTAGTTGCCTTATAAAATTAACTAAATCGTAAATATTTTTTGTCTTCGTAAGCTTAAATATTAACTTATAGCGACTTAATAAATCGAAATTTACTTTTGCTAACCTAGCGTTCTGAAAATTAAATAACAATAATTTGTCAAGAGTCAAAGAAACTGCGTGACCATGCGGTATTCCAAAATGAGCAGTAAATGGATATGAAATAGCATGAGGAGCAGTAGTCTTAGAAATTGCAATGGCCCTTCCTGACATGTTTGCAGCTAAAGACATTTTATTGCTATTAAAATTGTTTGGCCTATTTACAAAATCAACATAGCTTGTAAGTGATAATTGTAATGATTTTTTTGCAAAATTTACACTAAGTTTGTTTGACTTAACAGAGATAAGGGATTCAATTGATTGAGCAATAGCATCAAAACCTGAGGAGGCTTTAACTCTTTTTGAAGCTGAAAAAGTTAACTTTGGTATCAAAAAATACTTATCTGGAAGAATTATTTTTTTATCCACTGTATATTTAATTTTATTTATATACATAACAGCATTTGGAGTAACTTCAGCGCCAGAACCGGATGTTGTTGGCACAGCTACTAAAGGGCAGTCTTTTGAGTTTGGAATTTGATTTTTAACAACTAAAGTTTTAATATTTTTTAAGTCGTCAACTATGCTAGCTACTTTTGCGTAATCAATAACTGCCCCACCTCCTATAGCAACTATAAGATCTGGTTTATAATCTTTTATGGCTAATACAATTTTTTTTAGCTCTTTCAATTCTGGAATTGAATTCTTTTTGTAAAAAAATTTAATTTTTGTTTTTATTTTGCTAGAAATTAATTTACAAGCACCAGATTTAATGAAGGATTTCTTTCCTGTTATTAAAAAAATTTTACTGTATTTTTTTTTAGACAGAAGGTTTTTGAACCCTTTTAAGCTATATTTATTTACCATTATTTTCCCATAAAATTTTTTTTAATTTGAAGAAGGTTTTTTGGTCTAGATAAATTTTTTAAAGAACCATTTTTAATTTTAACTTCTAAAAATGAGGGGCCTCTTGTTTTAATAAATTTTCTTATAACATTTTTTGTTTCCGATTTTTTTTTTATTCTAAAATAGCTTTTATACCCAAGACTTTTTACTAAACTTTTAAAGTCAATACCTTCAGCATTTGTTGACTGTCCGCCCACGGATTCGTGCGAGTTGTTGTTAAAAAGGATGTGTTTAAATTTCTTAGAACTACTAAAACCTATTGTCCTCAAAGAACCAAGATGCATTAATGCAGAGCCATCGCCGTCTAAGCAAAAGACCATGTTGTTGGAATGAACTGTGTAGCCCATGGCAACCATAGATGAGTGCCCCATTCCTCCCACCATATAGAAATCCTTACCTCTGATTAGTTTTCTCTCCTTTCGGATTTGCATTAATTCTCTTGAACTATAACCAGTAGTTGAAATTATTTTAGAGTGTAAAGGAATTTGTTTTAAAAATTCTTCAATAAAATCTCCTCTTAAAAGGCTATTTTTATTTGATACATAATTTTTTTTTAGTAAATTACTTTTTAAAATATCTTTTTCAACTAAGCATGCAATAATTTTCTTATTTTTGTTAGCCTTTTTAATTAGCTTACTCAATTTTAATAAATCCTTAGTATTTCTTAATACACAATATTCAATTTTTAATAATTTAAGTAATTTTGGAGTAATTTTCCCTTTCACCATATGTTGAGGCTCATCTTTAATTTTAGGCGAACCTCTCCAACCAATCATTAAAAGAAGCGGTATCGAATATACTTCTTTACTAGCAATTGAAATTAATGGGTTTATTGCATTGCTCAATCCTGAGTTTTGAAGATATATACATGGAATTTTTTTAGTAGATAAATAATACCCAATTCCTATTGAGGCGGCTGAACCTTCATTGACAGCTATCATGTGATGCTTGATAGTAAATTTTTCTAAAAAAGAGGAAAACTTTTTTAGAATACTATCTGGCACACCTGTAAAAAAATCTATTTTATTTTTTTTAAGAGTATTGAATAAATTTTCTACTAGAATCATTATTTAATTAAATTAATCACTTCTTTTACTGAACTTATCTTATTTTCTAGTTCGAAGGATCTTTGGTTTTTTAAAATATTTTTAGCGGCATTTTCCATTGCCGGGTAAGCAGCTCTCAACATGTGGTTAGCATAAATAACTATTTTAAATCCATTTTTTATCAAAATTGACTCTGTCGTTTTTGAATAGGTAGAAGGCACTGAAACTAAAGGTTTATGATACTTAGTTTTTCTAAAAATTTTTGAAAAAGAAAATATTTCTTTGGGATTTTTCTCTTTGCTGTGAATTAAAATAAGATCCGCGCCAGCCTCGGAATAAGCTTTTGCACGCTTTAGTCCGTCATTCAAACCCTTGCCTAAAATGAAGCTTTCTATTCGGGCTCCTATTAAAAAGTCTTTAGAATTTCTAGTTTTTTTTATTAACTCTATTTTTTTACAAAAATCTTTGATAGTGTCTTGTTTTGCTCCAGTTTGATCCTTGAACAAAGAGTTTTTTTTTAAACCCACTTTATCTTCAATCATAATTGCTGACACCCCAAGTCTCTCTAAGCTTCTTATAGTAAAAGGAAGATGTTCAAGTCTACCCCCGTTGTCTGCATCAAATATTATCGGTTTTGTTGTGACATCTAGAATATCAGCCAGTCCGCTAAATCTAGATGAAAAATCTAAAGCCTGGTTGTCGGGTTTTCCTTTAACGCTTGAATCCGTTAAACTGGAAGACCACATAGCATCAAATTGCTCTGTTATTGTTTTTTTCTCAAGCTTAATATTTTCAGCTATCAACCCAGACAAGGGACTATGAGATTCTAGAACCCGTACTATTTTTTTATTGTCTAAAAGCCTTCTAAGTATAGAGACTCTAGACGGAGGAGTTAAATGATTTATTAGATTAGATTTAATAGAAGATGATGAAATATTTTTTGTATATGGAATTTCTATAAGTCTACCTTTATTTTTTTTCAGTAAATTAATTACATTATGTCTTGTTTTTTTTTGAATACCTTCTTTCCAATCATCTCCGTGAACAAAAAAATCTGGTTTTAAAGAATTTAATATTTTCGAATAATCCCAACTTTCTTGTTTAATAATTTTACTTACATTTTTAAGGCTTTTTACTATTCTGTATCTTTCACTGTATTCAAGAGATGGAATATTTTTATATTCAGCTACAGCACTATCGGAGAGTAAACCAATGACAACTTTCCCATATTTTTTTGCTTTTTCGATTATATTTAGATGGCCTGAATGCAATATATCAACAGCAAGAGGAACATATACTATTTTATTTTTTTTCAATTTTTAAACCACTGTTCGTTATCTTTAATTAACCTGCTAAAATTTTTTGAGCCTATATGATGTAGCTGCTCAACAGTTTCCTTATTAAACATGCTTTGAACTTGTGCCATCAATATTTTTGTTTCCTTATTAGGTATTTTATAATTTATAAAGGGCTTTAAATATATAGTATCGCCTTTTTTAAATTTTACTAGTTTTTTTTCAATTCTTAAGTTTGCCTTATCACTTAAAATATAAATATATTGATGAAAACTATTTGAGAAATTTAAGTTATTATTTTTTACTACAACAGCCTGAAGAAATCGAGTAGTCGGAATTATTTTATTTTTTGCTAATTCATAAAAATTAATTGATTTTTTAAGTTTATTTTTTTTTGATTTTTTAAATTTTTTAACTGTAACTTTGCTGTGATTTGTAAACTTTTTGCTAAAAAAAATTTCTTTAATTTTTTTTTTACTTAGTTTTGCTACTTCATTTTGAATTTTATTTGAAATTTTATCAGAGAATGTTATCGCAATTATATGACCTTCACATTTTTTATTCCTACTTGCAAAAGTGTGGGGAACATAAGGAGCTATATACATACTGTCACCAGTATTCATTACTGCTGTATGTTTTTTATTATTTTTATCAGTATAATAAAAATTAACCTCTCCTACAAAATAAGTTAGTTGGTGAAGTAAATGCCCTCTGTTCCACATTAAATTTTTTTCATTAGGACTGTTTGTTTTTACATATAGTAATTCTCTTATCCATTCAGGCCTGAAAGGTGCATCCCTATCCATAACTGTATCTCTGTATTCGTAATAATCTAAACCACCTCTTTTCATAACTCTTGAGGTTTTTTTTGAATCTTTCACCCTCATGATTCTATAAGGATTACTTTTGTGATAATTTGAATTTATAAAGTCACTTATGTTTACCGACCATGCTACTATAGCTTTTTTAACAAACGACTCATCAATTTTTTTTTTACCATTTAAGTAACTATTGAAAGTAGACTGACTAAGTTTTAAGTCTTTAGAAGCATCCTCTGGTCGCCTCTTCAAGTCATTTATTACTTGCCTTAATCTTAAAGAACTAAAAATATTATGTTTTATCATTGTTTTCTATAGATTTATTAAAGACTAATGACAATGTAAATATAAATCTAAGCATTTCAAAATATAGAATTTTTAATATATTGCTTATTATATAAAAATGAAAGTATTCATCATAGCAGCAGGACTTGGTTCTAGGTTAAGGCCTTATACAAAAAACCTACCAAAATGTTTGGTAAAGATTGGAAATAAAACAATTTTAGATAGTCAGCTAGAAGTTTATAGATCTTTAAATATAAAAAATATTAATATAATCGTTGGTTTTAAAAAAAATAAATTTAAGAATAAAAAAGTAAATTATTTTTATAATAAAAATTTTAAAAAAAATAATATTTTAGAATCATTGTTTTGTGCCAGTAAAAAAATTAATAAAAAATGCATCATATCTTACTCTGATATAATATTTAGAGAATCAATAGTTAATAAATTGATGAAATCTAGATCTGATGTTTCAATATTAGTGGACACAAATTGGAAAAAAATTTATCGTGGGAGAACAGATCATCCAATAACACAGGCTGAAAAAATTTCCTTTAATAAAAATTTAATACTAAAGGAAGCAGGAAAAAATTTAGAAGAAAAAAACACCAAAGGTGAGTTTATAGGGATGCTAAAGTTAAGCACTAAAGGCTCCAAGTTATTTAAACTATATTATAAAAAAGCCAAATTAGATTTTAAAAAAAAAAGATTTTATAATGCAAAAAATTTTGAACAAGCCTATCTAACTGATTTTTTTAATTATTTAATAAAAAAAAAAATAAAAATAAAATGCATACTAATTAAAAACAACTGGATGGAGATAGATACAACTCAAGACTATAAAAGAGCGCAAAATTTTTTTACTAGTAGTTAATCTTCTGTTGATTTTTCCAAAATTTGAATATATTATAATTATTATGAAGTTCATAACACACTTACCTCTAAACAAAGCAGTAGTTTTATTTTTGTTTTTAATAATTTTTGTAATTTTAGGATTAACTTTTATCTTATAAATAAGATATTGATAATATAATTAAACCTAACAGAATCCTGTAAATAACAAAAATATTTAAGTTGAAATTCTTAATGTATTTTAAAAAATATTTAATTGTTATTAGTGAAAAAATAAAAGATAAAAAAATTGCAATAAAGTTAATGATAGAAAGTTCTATATTATCGTTTTTAATTAAATTTGTTATTCCAAAAAAACTAACTGCAGCTAAGGTTGGAATCGATAATAAAAATGAAATTTTAGCTGAGTCTACTCTTTTATAATTTAAAATTCTTGCTGCTGTTATTGTGATACCAGATCGACTAACACCAGGAACAAGTGATAAAATTTGAAAAAACCCTATAATCAAAGCTGACTTATAATTAAAATCTGATTTGATTTCTTTAACATTTTGAAATTTATCTCCAAAATATAAAAAAATACCAAAGATTATAGTGGTCCAACCTATTATTTTTATATTTCTAAGTTGATCGATTAAATTGAATTTAACTAAAATATAACCAACAAACATTACCGGTATAGAAGAAGAAATAATTTTTAAGAATAATTCTTTATTGATAAAAAAATTTAAAATATCTTTTCTAAAATAAAATAATACAGCAAAAAAAGATCCTATATGTAAGCTCACATCTATCGAAAGACTTCGATTTTTAAATCCAAGATATTCAGAAAAGATTATTAAATGAGAGGATGAACTTATTGGAAGAAATTCAGTTATTCCTTGAATTAAAGATAAAACAAATATTTCAATCATGTTTAAAATTTTTAAAACCTAAGATTGTTTTTTTCATGACAAACAATAATGCATAACAGCTATGCATTAAAAGATCATTAAAATAAAGGGTTTTGTAGATAAAGGTAAGTACCTATTACTCATTTTATCTTTTATATTATCCGCTTATGTCATAATCTAATTTAATATGACTAAAAATAAAATGCTTCAGTTTACAAGTTTAAGCCAGCAAACTCCGCCAAAAAGAGATACTGGAAAAAGGAAAGAAGACTTTAAAGAAATTTACAATGAATTTATCAGCAACAAAGCAAAAGACCAATCTAGCAGATGTTCCCAATGTGGAGTTCCTTTTTGCCAAATACACTGTCCATTAAGTAACAATATTCCTGATTGGCTCAAGCTCACTGCAGAGGGACGACTTCAAGAAGCATATGAAATTTCTCAAAGTACTAATAATATGCCAGAGGTCTGTGGAAGAATATGTCCTCAAGACAGGTTATGCGAAGGCAATTGTGTAATCGAACAGTCAGGTCATGGAACTGTCACAATAGGGTCAATAGAAAAATATATTACTGATACTGCTTGGGAAAAAGGGTGGATAAAACCTCATAAAATTAAAAACGAGCTAAAACAGTCAGTAGGAATAATTGGTGCCGGACCTGCAGGCATGGCATGTGCCGAGGAATTAAGAAAATTAGGCTATCAGATTACTATTTACGACAGATATGATAGACCTGGCGGCCTTTTAATTTATGGAATTCCTAACTTTAAATTAGAAAAATTTGTAGTTGAAAGAAGAACAAAACTTCTTAGAGACAGTGGCATCAAATTTGTACAAAATTTTGAAGTAGGTAAAGACAAAACACTGAAGGAACTTAAGGAAAAACATGATGCTATTTTGATTGCTACTGGAGTATACAAAGCAAGAGAAATTGAAATTCAAGGACAAAACTTAAAAAATATTTTTCCTGCAATGGATTTTTTGACTGCATCCAATAAAAAGGGTCTCGGTGACAAAGTGAAGTTGTTTGAAGACGGAACTCTTAATGCCGAAGGAAAGAATGTTTTAGTAATAGGTGGTGGAGATACAGCTATGGATTGTGTAAGAACAGCTGTTAGGCAAAAAGCAAAATCTATAAAATGTGTATATAGAAGAGACAAGGAAAACATGCCAGGATCAGCCAGAGAGGTAGGTAATGCGGAAGAAGAAGGTGTAGAATTTGTTTGGCTTACAAGCCCGAAAAAATTTATTGGTGATAATGAGGTTAAAGGTGTTGAAGTTTGTAAAATGAAGCTAGGCAAGCCAGATGAAACTGGAAGAAAAAAACCTGAAATACAAGAAGGCTCAGAATTTATAATACCGACAGACATGGTCATAAAATCGTTAGGATTCGATCCAGAAAATCTACCAAAACTATTTAATGCTGAAGAGCTGTTAGTTTCTAAGTGGGGTACCATCAAAATTGATTTTCACTCCATGCAAACAAGTATAGACGGCATATTTGCAGCTGGGGATATTGTTAGAGGTGCGTCTTTAGTTGTTTGGGCTATAAGAGACGGAAGAGATTCAGCGTTGCAAATTGAAAAATATTTGCAAAAAAAAATAAAGAAAGAAGAGATAGCGGCCTAACCAATGAATAATTATAAAAAAAATAAAAAAATTTTAGAAAAGAACAGTATTTATAATCCAACAATGGAACACGATGCCTGTGGAGTTGGGCTTATAGCCTCTACAGATGGAAAAAAGCATAGGAAAGTTGTTGAATACGGCATCGAAGCACTAAAAGCTATTTGGCACAGAGGTGCAGTAGACGCCGATGGAAAATCTGGAGACGGAGCCGGAATTCAGTTGGAAATAGCTCCCAATTTTTTTAAGTCTAAAGTTCTTGCGACAGGGCACAGTCATGATGATACAAAAAGAATTTGTGTAGGTATGATTTTTCTTCCAAGAACAAATTATACAGATCAAGAAAAGTGCAGGGAAATAATAGAGTCAGTTTTGCTCCAAGAAGACTTTTATATATATGGCTGGAGGCAAGTGCCAGTAAACCCTAAGGTTTTAGGAAAAACTGCAGATCAAAATAGACCTGAGATAGCACAAGTATTATTTAAAAAAAATCAAGAATTAAAGACTAATGATCTTGAACGGGAATTATTCGTAGTGAGAAAAAAAATTGAAAAGCTAGCAAGAGAGTCCCAACTAAAAGAATTTTACATTTGCTCCTTTAGTTCTAGATCGATCGTCTACAAAGGAATGTTTTTAGCTGAGTCCTTATCGGAATTTTACCCCGATCTAAATGATAAAGATTTTACTTCAAGGTTTGTAATATTTCATCAAAGATATTCCACCAATACATTTCCTAGTTGGGATCTAGCACAACCCTTTAGAACCCTAGCGCACAATGGTGAAATAAATACTGTTAAAGGAAATATAAATTGGATGAAAATTCATGAACAGGATATGTCAAGCCCATTATTTAAAAATGTCAATGATCTAAAACCAGTAATTAGAAGCACTTCGGATTCAGGAGCGTTAGATAATGTTTTTGAATTACTAACACACTCAGGAAAATTGGCGCCTTTGATTAAACTTATGATGATTCCAGATGCCTGGTCTAAAAGAAGTAAAACGGTTCCAAAAAATCATCAAGATCTATTTAACTTTTTAAATAGCACTATAGAGCCGTGGGATGGCCCTGCAGCAATATGTGCAACTGACTCTAAATGGATTTTGGCTGCAACAGACAGAAATGGATTAAGACCTTTAAGGTATTCAATAACTTCTGATGATCTTTTTTTTGCCGGCTCAGAGTCAGGTATGATCAAGATTCCTGAAGAAAAAATAATATCAAAAGGCAAACTAGGACCAGGTCAAATAATTGCAATTGATTTAAAAAAAGGGAAGCTTTTTAAAGATCAAGAAATAAAAGATTATTTAGCTAAAGACTATAAAAAATACAGTAAGCAAATAGTTGATTTAGAAAAAAAAATAGTAAGCGAAGGAGAGAAGGCAAATTTTACTGGAGAAGAATTAAAAAAAAGACAATATTTATCTGGTTTAAGTATAGAAGACTTAGAATTGATCCTCCACCCAATGGCTGAAGAAGGAAAAGAAGCCTCAGGTTCTATGGGAGATGATACCCCAGTAGCTGTTTTGTCTAGTCATTTTAGACCTGTTTCACATTATTTTAGACAAAATTTTAGTCAAGTAACAAACCCACCTATTGACTCATTGAGGGAAAGCAAAGTGATGAGTTTAAAAACAAGATTTGGAAACCTTGGAAATATTTTAGATTTCGACAATCTAACAGAAGAAGACATCTATGTTTTAGACAGTCCTATTTTAACTAATTCTCAATTTATAAAATTTATTAAATTTTTTTCAAAAAAAATTAAAATTATAGATTGTACTTTTGAAACAAAACTATCCTTAAAAGGCAGAATAGAAGCTATTAAGGAAGAATGTGAAACAGCTGTAAGAGAAGGTAGTGCTGCTCTTATTTTATCTGATAAAAATATTTCAAATGAAAGAGCTGGGATACCGACAATACTGGCAGTAGGTGCTGTTCACTCTCATTTAGTTAAATTAGGGCTTAGAGGCTATTGTTCTTTAAACGTTGAAAGTTCAGATGCCTTAGACACCCATTCTTTTGCTGTTTTAATTGGAGTTGGCGCTACCACAATAAATCCCTATTTAGCTATTGATAGCATACATCAGAGATTTGAAAAAAAGTTATTTGGCAAATCAGAATTTGAGAGCTGTGTTAAGAAATTTAAAAAATCTATTGATGCAGGTCTTTTAAAAATAATGTCAAAGATGGGTATTTCAGTTATTAGCTCATATAGAGGAGGATGTAATTTTGAGGCAGTAGGATTGAGCCGCGCAATAGTTTCAGATTATTTTCCAGGCATGTCTTCAAGAATTTCTGGCATAGGAATTATAGGTTTAGAAAAAAAAATAAAAGAACTACATGCAAAATTTATTAAAAGAAATATTTATACCTTACCTATTGGAGGACTTTATAGATATAGAAAGAGTGGAGAAGACCATCAGCACCAAGGTAATTTAATACATTTACTCCAAAGTGCAGTTAGCAATAAATCTTACGATCAATATAAAAAATATTCATCAGGAATTCATATTCTTCCTCCGATCAATCTAAGAGATTTATTGCAAATAAAAAAAAAAAGAGAACCAATTGACATTAATGAAGTTGAGCCTATTGAAGATATTTTAAAAAGGTTTGGTAGCGGAAGTATGTCTCATGGTGCGCTTTCAGCAGAGGCTCATGAAACTTTAGCAATAGGTATGAATAGAATTAAAGGAGCTTCTTGTAGTGGTGAAGGAGGCGAAGACGCAAAACGTTTTAAAGTTTTACAAAACGGTGATTCAGCAAATTCTAGAGTTAAACAAATTGCATCTGCAAGGTTTGGCGTTACTGTGGATTATTTAAATAATGCTAATGAAATTGAAATCAAAATGGCGCAAGGAGCAAAACCAGGTGAGGGAGGACAACTACCTGGATTCAAAGTTAATGATGAAATCGCAAGATTAAGACATTCTACACCTGGAGTAACATTAATTTCTCCACCCCCGCATCACGACATTTATTCTATTGAAGATCTAGCCCAGCTTATTTATGATTTGAAACAAATTAATCCCGGAGCGAGAGTAGGCGTAAAATTAGTTGCATCAACAGGAATAGGAACTATTGCGGCTGGGGTAGCGAAAGCGAAAGCTGATATAATTTTAATTTCTGGACACTCAGGAGGAACTGGAGCTAGTCCACAAACAAGTATTAAGTATGCAGGTATTCCATGGGAGATGGGTTTAACAGAGGTTAACCAGATTTTAACATTAAATAATTTAAGACATAAGGTTACACTTAGAACTGATGGTGGAATAAAAACAGGTAGAGACATTGTTATGGCGGCAATGATGGGTGCTGAAGAATATGGAATGGGCACAGCGTCTTTAATTGCCATGGGATGTATTATGGTTCGTCAATGCCATTCTAACACTTGTCCGGTTGGTGTTTGTAGCCAAGACAAAGAGTTGAGAAAAAAATTTAATGGAACCGCTGAAAAAGTTGTTAATCTTTTTACATTTGTAGCAACTGAGGTTAGAGAGACATTAGCTTCTATTGGCTATAAATCAATTAATGAAATTATAGGAAGAACAGACTTATTATCTCAGGTGAAAAAAGGCGCCCCTAACTTAGATGATTTAGATCTTAATCCGCTTTTAGTGCGGGCTGATCCAGGAGAAAACCCCAGGTACTGTAAAGAAAAAATAATTAATAAAGTTCCAGACACTTTAGATGAAAAAATTTGGTCAGATATAAAAGAAAAAATAAACCAAAAAGAAAAAAAATATTTTGAATATAATATTGAAAATACCTATAGATCAGTTGGTACTAGATTGTCACACTACATTTATAAAAAGTTTGGAGATGGGCAGTTAAAAGAAGACACAGTTAACATCAAATTAAAAGGATCTGCTGGACAATCGCTGGGAGCATTTCTAGCAAAAGGAATAAGATTAAAAGTTGAAGGAGACTGCAATGATTATGTAGGCAAAGGACTTTCTGGTGGGAGTATAGTTGTTTGCCCCTCCTCTAAGAGTAAATTAAAATCAAATGAAAATACTATTATTGGTAACACAGTGTTATATGGAGCCACTTCAGGTAAGCTTTATGCTTCTGGACAAGCAGGCGAAAGATTTGCAGTAAGAAATTCTGGAAGTCTAGCAATAGTAGAAGGCTGTGGAGCTCACGGCTGTGAGTACATGACAGGAGGAGCAGCTATAATACTTGGTAAAGTAGGAGACAATTTTGGAGCCGGAATGACAGGCGGAATGGCATTCGTGTATGATAAAGAAAATAAATTTGAAAATTTTGTTAATCCATCATCTATAATATGGCAATTAGTAGAGACTGAATATTGGAAAGACTTTTTAAAAAATAACATAAAAAATTTCGTAATAGAAACAAAGTCAATTTATGCAGAAAAAATTTTAAATAATTATGAGAAAGAACTCAAATATTTTAAACAGATTTGCCCTATCGAGATGTTAGATAAAATAAAGAATCCAATCACTTTAAAGCCTATTATTAAAAATGTTAGTTAAATGGCGATAATGAACATAGTTTGTTTTGGTTTTGGGCAGGTAGCAAAAAATTTTATTAAAAAACTTAATAATGACGGAGTTTCATTTAAGTTAACAACAACATCAAGGGAAAACTCTAAAAATAAAAAATTTGATAATATAAATTATGACAGTTTCCAATTTACAGAAAAAAGTTATGATAAAAATTTTATATCCAAACTTGAGGAGGCAGATCATATTCTTCTTTCAATAGCACCAATTAATGGCGTTGATATTGTTATAAAAAATTTTCAAAACTATTTTAAACCAAATAAATTGAAGTGGATAACGTATCTTTCTGCTACCAGTGTTTATGGAGATCATGGTGGAAACTGGGTAGATGAAAGCAGTGAAACTAAGCCAACATCCCCTAATGGTATCCAAAGACTTAAAACTGAAAAACAATGGATGGAAGTAGCAAATAAATTTGATTTACCATTTCAAATTTTTAGATTATCAGGAATTTATTCTAATCAATATAATATTTTAACAAGACTGAAGTCAGGGGAGGTTAAAATTATAAATAAAAAAAATCATTTTTTCTCTCGTATACACGTAGAAGATATTGCAAATATTTTATTTAACTCTTTAAATCATTTTAAAAAAAAAGAAATTTACAATATTTCAGATGATAAGCCGGCATCTGCAGAAGAAGTTGCTTTGTATGGCGTTAAGCTTTTAGGAGTTAATAAACCTAAAACTATAGAAATCAATGAGATAGAGAGTGAAATGCTAAAAGGTTTTTATAGAGACTCAAAAAAAGTAGACAATAAAAAAATGAAAGAAATTTTTAATTATAAATTAAAATACCCATCATATGTAGAAGGGTTAAATTACATCTTTAACAATACTATCTAATTCTTTAATTATTCTTTTTAACGGATTTTTTTCAGATAAACTATGATCTCCATTCTTAATCACTACTAATTTTTTTTTAGCACTAGTAAATACTGAGAGAACTTTTCTTGAAAAAGATACTGGAACAACTTCATCTTGACTGCCATGTATCATAGTTACTTTAATTTTTGATCTAATTTTTCTAGATAAGACTTTATTTTTTCTTCCATCTTTTATTAGCTGAAAGGTAATAGGATATTCATATTGTCCATTTTTAAT